>ERZ795056.393-NODE-393-length-56311-cov-7.609268_pt1 | contig 56311 bp, 46 predicted proteins | sample MGYA00375140_ERZ795056 | MGnify/ENA primary metagenome ERZ795056 (study PRJEB30185, sample SAMN05720227) | activated sludge metagenome | isolation source: Anaerobic digester | place: USA | collected 2015-03-09 ...
TCCCATTGAAATAAACAGATTCCACTTCCATCTTATTCCTGGTTAATGTTCCTGTTTTATCGGTGCAGATGTACGTGACTGAACCCAGCGTTTCAACAGCGGGTAATTTCCTGATCAGGCAATTGAAGCGGATCATTCTTTTTGCAGCCAGGGCCAGTGATATGGTAATAACAGCGGGCAACGCTTCGGGTATGGCAGCTACCGCCAGGGAAATACTGGTAAGGATCATTTGCCCGATCGCTTCGCCTCTTATCCAACCTGCCAATAAAAATAGTCCGCATAATATCAATACCAGTAAGGATAATTTTTTTCCGAAACTTTCCATTCTTTGTTGCAATGGCGTTTGCACTTCCTTTTCCTGCAACATATTGGCAATAATGCCCAACTCTGTTTGCATACCCGTTGCCACCACGATGCCACGGCCACGGCCATGGGTAACAAATGATCCTTTAAAACCCATGTTCACCTTATCTCCTGCTGTAAGATCATCCATTTCCAAAGCGCCCGTTATTTTATCTATGGCATGCGACTCGCCTGTTAATGATGATTCATCCATCCTCAATTGAATCGATTCAATGATCCTTATATCGGCCGGCACTGCATTACCCGCTTCCAGGAAAACGATGTCGCCAGGTACAAGGTCTCTTGCAGATACCCATTTTGTTTGATTGTCACGATGCACCCGGGTTTGAGAAACGGCCATTTGCTTTAATAACTGCATTGCTTTTTCTGCACGGTATTCCTGCAGAAATCCAATAATGGCATTCAACAAAACAATAACGAGTATGACCAGGGTATCGGTCATTTCTCCAATGAAGCCAGATATGACTGCAGCACCAAGCAAGATCAGGATCATCAGATCGGTAAACTGCGAAAAGAAAATATGAAGAGCATTTTTCTTTTTTGAAGCAGATAGTTCATTAAAACCAACTTGCTGAAGACGCTCAGCAGCTACCATAGAGGTCAATCCCGCGGGCGTTGTACCCGTTAATTCATATACTTCTTCAGCATTCAACCGATGCCAGTTCATGGGAGTATTTAAGTGTGAAATGAAATAAAAATGCAGCTAATAAAGATAAACATAAAATGGCATCAGCCCTTCCATCAAAACTGATGTAAATCACCGGGTAAACTGACGACCGTTACAATTTCTACCTGCCAGCATGCCCAGGTACTAAAAAAAAGGAAACAGGTTAAAAGGAAACAAGCATTACCGAAAGTCGCCTGCAATATTCTTTAGAGAATTACAAACGCATGCATAAAAAAAATGCCTGGCTTTCTATTTAAGTTTAATAAAAAACATTTTGCTCATAATTTTTTACAAAAAATCGTTTACCCGATTTACTGGTCATTATATCGAAACCTTCCTTCTTAAGATATGCTGCCTGTTGATCGATACCTCCGGGAAATTTTGGATTCAACTGACCAGCTTCTTTCAACACACGCCAATATGGTGTAATTCTTTTTTTACCATTTATTTTATCTTCTTCTGCGGCATGGGCACAAATATTGAGGAAGATACCGGTCGTAAGCGGGCATGTCATATATGCGCCTGATTCATCGGCCAGGTAATGACGAATTCCATTCACGGTAGCCAGCTTTCCTTTGGGAATCTTCCTCACTGCAGCATCTACAAGCAATGGCGTTGGTATCAGCATTCTCCCCTTCCCAATGAGTGTCGCCCATTTGGGTGGAACATTTACTAATTCAGGCAGCATTTCTTTTTCCAGCTTTTCTCTCCAGGTTAATGAATGTTTACCTTTTTCCATAATTGATTCAATAAAAATGTATTTTATATACTACCTGGCAACTGCACCACCATCAATAACGATCTCTGCTCCGGTTACAAATAAAGATTCATCAGAAGCCAGGTATACAGCACCCCATGCAATTTCAATAGCTTCGGCTACCCGTCCCTGTGGTGACATGTTTTTAATGGTTTCTTTCATCGCCTCTTCTGAAAGAAGACCTTCTGTCATAGGTGTTAATACAGCACCCGGACAAATGGTATTCACCCTGATCTTATCCTTGGCAAGTGTAACGGCCAGGTCTTTACTAAGAAGTCTCAAACCACCTTTGGATGCACTATATGCGGTGCCATTACCTCCCACCAAACCTGCAATGGACGCAATATTTACAATAGAACCTGCACCAGCTTTGCGCATATGCGGAATACAGGCTTTTGCGCCCAGGTAAGGCCCCGTTAGATTTATTGCGATCACCTGGTCCCACAACTTTTTATCGGTATGTTCACAATCGGTAAAGCCCGGAAAAATACCCGCATTGTTTACCAGCACATCTATTCTACCATACAATGAAATGGTTTTATTCACCACGGTTTCCCAATCAGTTTCATTGGTTACATCAAGTCTCATGAAGTTGATGGTAAGACCTTGCGATTGAGCTTCCGTTACCCAGGAATTCAATTTGTCTTCCTGTATATCGGTGGCCATCACCATAGCTCCTTCTTTAGCAAATAACATGGCCTCGGATGCGCCCATTCCACCTGCCGCCCCGGTAACAATGGCTACTTTATTTTTCAATCGTTGCATATGATAATATTTATACTGCTTTTTCTAATATACTTGCTTCGGCCCGGTTAATATTTTCTATTCCTTTTAACAAGGCATCGGGATTGAATGAAATGCTGTTGATACCCTGCTTCACCAGGAAACTTGCGTAGGATGGGAAATCGCTTGGCGCCTGTCCGCAAAGCCCGATCTTCACCCCGGCTTTTTTGGCTTTTCGAATCACCTCTGATACCATTTCCTTAGCAGCCTCGTTTTCCTCACTGAACAGGTTGCTGATAATAGCCGAATCGCGATCAATCCCCAACGTTAGTTGGGTAAGGTCATTGGAGCCGATGGAAAAACCATCAAAGATTTTTGCAAACTGCTCTGCCAGGATCACATTGCTGGGTATTTCGGCCATCACATAAATTTGCAGTCCATTCTCTCCCTGTGTTAAACCATATTTTTTCATTACCTCAATCACTTTCCTGCCTTCATCGAGTGTTCTGCAGAAAGGGATCATCAATTTTACGTTGGTCAATCCCATCTCATCTCTTACCCGGCTGAGGGCTTCACACTCCAGCCTGAATCCTTCGGTGTAATCGGGATGGTAATACCTCGAAGCTCCCCGGAAACCAAGCATTGGATTCTCTTCTTTAGGTTCAAATGTGTTTCCTCCCAACAGGTTTGCATATTCATTGGTCTTGAAATCGCTCATGCGTACGATCACATCCTTCGGATAAAATGCTGCTGCAATGGTTGCCACTCCTTCAGCGAGCTTATGAACAAAATACTTTTCCTTATCAGGATAATGTTTGGTGAGGGTTTCTATTTTTTCCTTTACCCGCAGATCGGGCAAAGAATCAAATCGTACCAGGGCCATGGGATGAATTTGTATGGCATGTGTAATGATAAATTCGATCCTCATCAGACCAACGCCATCATTCGGATACCCTGATAACCGGAATGCTTTCTCAGGGTCGCCTGCGATCAGCATCACTTCTGTATTCTTTGGCTTTTTAATGGTAGAAAAATCCAGCTCCCGGATGCTGATGGCCGCCTTTCCTTCATACACAAATCCCGTTTTACCTTCACAACAGGAAACCGTGATCAGTTCTCCTTCTTTGATCAATTCCGTTGCATTCCCGCAACCAACAATCGCCGGCACACCAATTTCCCGGGCCACAATGGAAGCATGACTTGTTCGTCCACCCTTATTCGTTATGATGGCTCCCGCATTTTTTAAAATAGGGTCCCAATCCGGGCTGGTCAGATCGGTCACCACGATATCGCCATGCTGTAGTTTGGTGGCATCCGCAGGGGACTGCAAAATTCTTGCAACCCCAGTGGCGATCTTGCTGCCAATGGCCTCACCGCTAACGATCAAGTGCCCTTTATCTTTCAATTTATATTCCTGTACAAACAATGGATTCCTCATCGAATGAACCGTTTCAGGCCTGGCCTGAATAATAAACAATTCCCCGCTAAACCCGTCTTTGGCCCATTCAATATCCATGGGTTTTGCATAATGCGATTCAATGATCATCGCCCACTTGGCGAGTTTGGTTACTTCTTCATCTGTTAGTACATACTGTTCCTGCTTTTCTGTTGAAGTGGGTATATTCACAATGGTTCCGGCAGCTTCTTCGCTGTAGATCATCGTCTTTGCTTTTTCGCCCAACGTTTTCTGGATGATGGCAAGTTTGCCTTGTTGCAAAGTGGGCTTAAACAATATAAATTCATCCGGCGTAACCGTTCCTTGTACGAGGTTTTCGCCGAGTCCCCAAAGACCACTTATGTGTATCACATCCCTGAAACCCGATTCGGGCTCCAGGGTAAAGGCAACACCTGAACAGGCTTTATCGGCACGTACCATTTTTTGAATACCAACGGAAAGGTCTACACGCTGATGTGCAAACCCATTATCTTCCCTGTATTTAATGGCCCTGTCAGTGTATAGTGAAGCATAGCATTGTTTCACCGCCTTCAGTAAGGCATCTTCACCCTTCACATTCAAATAGGATTCATGTTGACCTGCAAAGCTTGCCTGCGGCAGATCTTCTGCGGTTGCGCTGCTTCGCACTGCCACGCCCTGTTTGTCACCAGCGGTCAGTTCCCGGTAAGCTTTCAGGATGGCCAGTTTGATCTCTTCCGGAATAGTTCCACTCAGGAGTAGTTCTCTTGCCTGCTTACCCGTTTCCTTCAGGTTGGAAAATGTTTTACGATCAAGTTGCCGCATTATTTCAAAAAGAGCCGAATGAAATACATTTGAAGTGAGATAACTTTCAAAAGCGAATGCTGTAACAGCAAAGCCATTGGGCACGGGTATTCCTTGTGCAGATAACTTCGAGTACATTTCACCGAGAGATGCATTTTTACCTCCCACCATTGCAATGTCCCCGATACCGATTTCACTGAATTTCTTTACAAAAGTATTCATGGCTTTTAATTGATTGATGAGTGTTGGTGCAATGCGATCACTGGAACCCGGCAATGCAACAGTAATTGGGAAGTATGACTTTTATGCAGGATCCGATCAAGGAAACCGTGCTTTTTAGGCAACACGATCAGCCAATCAACTTCCTGGTGCTGTACAAAATTCATGATACCGGTATCAACATCGGGTGTATTGATAAAATGAAATACAGGGTGCAGGGTAGATAACATATCCCTTAATCGTCCAGAAGAAAATTCTTTCTCGGGATTGAACTGTTCCATATCACCAGAATGTAAAATATACAAGGCTGCATCAAAATCTTTGGTAAGTAATTGAACAGTTTCCAGTGGCATGGTTTCGTTGATCTGGCGGAAATCGCAGGCCAGCGCAATTTTTTTAACTGGCTTATAGGTAACCCCAGGAGGTATACCGATGAAAGGCCAATCAAGATTACGGGCAGCATAGAGGGTATGACTTCCAAACATCAATCGCTCAGTTGATGTTGACCCTTGGGTACCCATGATCACCGCATAAGGTTTAATGGCAGCACAACTTACCTGCAATTCAGCATTGAAAATGCCCATTTTAATGAGCGGTTGAATTTCGACAGAATGCCCCGATTCGATATTCAGTTGATCAATTAATGTTGTCATTAATGCATTTGCTTCATGCATCATTTCATCTGATTGCACAACGCCGGGTATCTCGCCGTAATTAACAGGCAATGTAGTTACATGAAATAAAAGGATTGAAGCATGAATATCTTTTGCCATATTGGTGGCATAGATGGCAGCATTTAAAGCATTAGCTGAAAAATCAGTAGCAACAAATAAGGTTTTCATATACCCGCATTTTAGTTTGAAGAGCTATTAAATTTTAAGACATGATTGAACCAGCATAGTATGCTTAAACTTATATAGCAAACAAACATAATTGGGCCTGTTGGCAGGAATACTGATGCACATCAGCATGAACCTTGATCCTACTCATTGAATTTAACCGGAATAAAATCGAAATTTATGGGGGATATATAAATTGAAATATCATCCTTACCTGGAAAAGTAAAGATTGAAAAATATGAAAACTCTAGCAATCGTTTTCACTTACAACGAAACTGTTTAATTAAATGCCTTGCTATCGCTTGACCAGGAGCAAATTACTTTCCATAATACTTTCTTCCATCCTTGCCTGCAAAACCAATAAAACGAAATGCGTCATCATATAAACCAATGAGCAAACTTCCGCTAATTCCGTAATAATTGATATAGACAAAGCAAGGGATATGCTCAAAAACAGGTTCGATGGTTTGCTGCATTTCATAATGCTTAACATCTTTATTATACATTAACCAGGTGATTCCATAGAGGCCTTTATTTTTAAGAATATAAAAACCGGCTTTTTGGGGTTTTATATAATCCATGCCATTTTCGAAGATCTCGTCGTAAGCTATTGGAATGATCAATTCATTTAGATTATTGATCACACCAGCCTTGCCATTCTTATACACAAGCAGGCTAGCAGCAGCGGTTTTTACATAAGGATTGGGTTTAATTATTTTGGATTCATACCTTCTTCCTTTTTCCTTCAATGTAAAAAAAGCCGAATCACGTTGGTAATCTTTACCATTCTCAACCACCAGTTGCAACACATCACCGCCGATCGAATCATAAACAAAAGGTACGACTGGTTGTCCATCCTTATTTATCGTACCACAACCTGAGCCCGCCTCTTTAGAACGACAGGCAATATATCCATTGCCAAAATAAACCAATGAATCATACAGGGCCTTACCGATCTTACCCTGTTCAATCAAACCAAAACGATTTTGTTGCTTATAGATGACGGGCATCTCCTGGCGCTTATTCCTTTCATCCGTAAATACCAGGCGTAGATCCCCAGGTAAAGGGATATGCGTTTTCTCGTTCCAGTTAGTTACATAAAAAAGAGAATCGTTTACCTGGTTTAGATAAGCTGTAAAATTGGGTTCTGTACCCTTTATTACAATTCTTTCATCCCTGGGCTCTTCCACCATTGTTTCGGAATAATCACGCTGCCCGTTGCCGTCGCCTGAACCTTGATAGTTTCCAGTAGATTCAAGTGACTTTGGCCTGGGAGGTAAACTTTCAATGACAAATTTCCCGGACTTATACTGAACAAGCTTTTCAATAGCATTCCCTAAATCATCCTTGTACTCAAAACGGATCATTTTATGACGATATTCCGCATCCGTTACTTTAAGTCTTTCAACATTTTTCAACAACCATTCACTGATCTGTTGTTTCTCAATATCAAAAACAAATAAACTATATCGTTCCTCAAAATCCTGGGAACCAAATAAAATATACCGCGACATCCGTTTATCTTTTGAAAGACTACCTGTAGTATCAAATTTCTGGATCCTTTTAAAATTATCAGGATAAACATTTTCACCTTTAAGGTTAATTAGGCTGATAAATTTTTCTTTTCGGTTCAAACGATTGTATCGTTCTTTCCCTAAACCATAATTCCTGTTTTCATTTTTAGCGATGATACATTTGCCAGGCAATATTTCAAATTTGCTATAAAGCTCTTTCAGCGGCAATTGCCTGCCGTTATAGATGATGCCTTTAGACAGTACACTATCCTTTCGGATAATGGTTTTGCCACCGCTGGTTTGAAATGTATCACTGAAGTATATTTTAGAGGAAGTTTCGAAATAACGATCCACGATCCATTTCACCTGGTCGAATGTTGCAGGAATTTTCAACTTACCGTTTACATCTGCCAATCCCACTTTTTTACCCTGCTGATATGGGATCAATAGATCCTGGCCATGACAAACAAAAGAACAGAAAAACAATGTTATAAAACAAAAAGATCTCATAAGTAAACTGATGAATTGAGCGCTCAAATTATGCTTTTTTACCGGATGGCATTTTAATAAACAAAGCTTAAACATCATACCTGTTGATTGACCATCGTTCAACATCGCAAGAATCGGGTTTGAAGTGCACGATAAGCATTCTATTTTTACATCCTAATTACAAACGGGATGAACGAACAGCAACAATTGAATTTTAACCGGATCGCAGCCGCCATTGATTACATCCATCAACATCATACCAGGCAACCAAGCCTGGACGAAGTGGCACAACAGGTTCACATGAGCCCGTTTCATTTCCAACGCCTGTTTACCGAATGGGCTGGTGTGAGTCCAAAAAAATTCCTGCAATACATCAGTATAGAACATGCTAAAAAAATATTGAAAGAACAAGCATCTACCCTTTCAGATGCGGCCTTTGAAACCGGGCTTTCGGGAACCGGCAGGCTGCACGATCTTTTTGTAAGCATTGAAGGCATGACGCCCGGTGAATATAAGAATGGCGGCGAGAACCTGCACATACATTACAGTTACGCAGAAACGCAGTTTGGCAACATCATTGTTGCGTCAACTCAAAAAGGAATATGCTACATGGCTTTTGCCGATGATGCCGGCACCGCATTACATGAACTTCAGCTGCATTTTCCCAATGCAACCATCAGCCAGGTAACCGATCTTTTGCAACAGGACGCTTTGCAAATCTTTACCGAAGATTGGAGCAATACAAAACAAATCAAATTACATTTAAAAGGCACCGAATTCCAGTTGAAAGTTTGGGAAGCCCTATTGAAAATTCCACAAGGCAACCTATCAACCTATTCAGAAATTGCAACAGGCATACAACATGCAAAAGCTTACCGGGCAGTAGGAACCGCCATCGGCAGCAATCCTGTTGCCTTTATCATTCCCTGTCACCGCGTGATACAGGCCAGCGGAACATTTGGCGGGTATCGATGGGGACCAACCAGGAAGGCCATCATCATAGGATGGGAAGCTGCCCGATCGGGAGCGGTTTAACATCATTCTTCTTTATTATAAAAACATCATCATGAAAACATTTATTATGATTCATGGTTCCTGGCATAGTGCCTGGAACTGGCACAAGGTATGTCCTATACTGAAAGAAAAAGGTCACCGTGTTTATGCAATTGACCTGCCGGGTATGGGCAGGGATAAAACTCCGATCAATGAAGTAAAAATGAAATCGACAGTAGAAAATATCTGTAAGCTTATCGACAGCATCGATGAAAAAGTGATCCTCGTTGGACATAGCAAAAATGGTATCATGATCTCGCAGGTGGCAGAATATCGTTCAAATAAAATAGAAAAACTGGTTTACCTCGCTGCCTATCTCATCCCCAATGGTAAAACGCAAAGGGAATATTCTATCCAGGATACAGCAGGCGTGTTGAAACCATTTGTAACTGCGCATCCTGAAACACAGTCGAGTACTTTACAGGAAGAAATATTCAGGGAAGGTTTATATCATGATTGTGATGAAGACATCATTCAATTGGCCAATGTGCTGTTAAGCCATGAGCCAATAGAATCGGGCATGACGGTCTTGCAATTAACGGATAAAAATTATGGAAGCGTTCCCCGTTATTATATTGAATGCACCGAAGACAGGGCTGTCACTCCATTCATTCAAAGAAAAATGTATACAGAAATGCCTTGTAAAAAAGTGTATAGCATGGCAACCAGTCATTCTCCCTTTTTTAGCCAGCCAACAGAATTGTGTGATATTTTATTTGAAATAGCAGGCGAATAAATGCACAAGAAAATCTGTATTTAATTTGCAGCAAATAATCCATTAAACAATACAACGCCCCATCCATCAGGATCTTCGAAGCTGGTACTCTTCCCTATCCAATATCCATTCTCGGGTTCCACTTCTTTAGCACCCTCCTGCTTCAGTTGATTGACGGCTGCCTGGTAAGCTTCATTGGTTTCAAAATAAAAGACCAACAGGTTATCGCGGGTAGGTGCCGGGCAAGGACTACCATTCACATGTTGGGTAAATTCCAGGTGAATGGATGCATCAGGCATGCCGAGCATAACGCCATCATAGCCATCGTGGCCTTCGAAAGAACCAATAATGTTTAATCCGAGTCCTTGCTGGTAAAATTGTATAAGCTCTTTGAGTTTGTCTGTTGGACGTGCAATGCGTATTTGTGCGGCTTTCATTTGGCAAAATTATTGGGAAGTTTTTAAATTGTTGCAGCGGTAAGGGAGGTTCATTTTAAATTAACATTTCAAAACAGTATTTCTATACAGTTCAGCAAAATGGTTTTCGATAGATAGATATGCCAATCCAAATAAACAAATGATTAGAAATCTATTCAAATCAGAATGCACCTGATTAATCAGCCAGGTATATAATATTAAAAGCCTCTCGTAATGGAGAGGCTTTTTGGTGCACCAGGGTGTACAATTCTCGAACCACTTTATACCAGACTTGACCAGGTTCGCCAATCTTTTAACGGCATAAAAAAATTGGGTGGGTCCTTTTATGCAATGGTTTTTAAATAATTAGAATGTTAATTTAAAAGGAATAAACATAGATAAAGGGTATTTTCAGTCCATCAAACAGCAAATTGTACAAAGTTGCTGTGCGGTGGTGCGACTGGCAAACAGGGGGCAACTTGCTCTATCATCATTTGCCTGAAACCAGTTGGCAAAAAGCTTTGGATAACAGGCCGGCATTATAGTAGATTAAACGCAAACACACGGGTGTTTTGGCCGACTATAAAAATCTATACACAGCCAAAAGTCTTTTTTAAAAATCCTGTTTTGGCTAAGTTTGTAAAATTATACTCAGCCAAAACTTAACTTTTTACTACCTTTAAAAAATAGAAAGCAACATTAATGGAACAACTGGTTGGACGGATACAGGAAAGAAATATTTTAAAAAACGCCATTTCATCTTCCGGTGCGGAGTTGGTTGCTATGTATGGCCGCCGAAGGATCGGAAAGACTTTTTTAGTAAGGTCTGTTTATGAAAAATACATACGGTTTGAGTTTACTGGAGTACACAATGCCTCCATGCAGGACCAGTTAGAAGGATTCAGTTATGCCTTAAAGAAAGCCATTAACAGCCCCGTAGATATTGCTGTGCCCAAAACATGGGTGGCAGCATTTCATTTGTTAGAGAATATTTTGGAGCCAATAATCAAAAAAGAGAAAGCAGTCATTTTCTTTGACGAATTTCCATGGATACATACACAAAAATCAAACTTCCTTACAGCCTTTGAACATTTTTGGAATAACTGGGCATCCAAACACGCCAATCTTAAAGTGGTTATTTGTGGTTCTGCGGCATCCTGGATGATAAAAAACATTGTAAACAATAAAGGCGGATTGCATAATCGTGTAACCATCCGCATGCGGTTGCTTCCCTTTACGCTTGGCGAAACGCAGGAATATTTAAAGAGTCGTTCCGTAAAGCTCGACCATTACCAGTTGTTGCAACTTTATATGGCCATGGGTGGTGTGCCTCAATATTTAAAAGCCATACAAAAAGGTGAAAGTGCCACACAGGCAATTGACAGGTTATGTTTTACCAAACACGGAGCATTAAAAGACGAATTTAAAATACTGTATGAATCGCTATATGATAATGCCGCTAATCATATAGCCGTAATACGTTTGTTATATGATGCAGGCAAAGGAATGACAAGGAATGAAATCATCAGTAGTTCACATCTTAGTTCCGGCGGTACTACCACCAATGTACTTACCGAACTGGAAGAATCCGGCTTTGTATCATCTTATATTCCTTTTGATAAAACATCCAAAGAACAGGTTTACCGCCTCACAGATGAGTATTCTCTTTTCTACCTGAAGTTTGTAGAAAGAAGCCGGGCAACGGGTGCAGGCACCTGGCTACGCATAAACGAAAGCAGTTCTTTTAAAAGCTGGAGTGGTTATGCATTTGAAGCAATTTGCTTAAAGCACCTGCCGCAAATTAAAAAGGCATTGCATATTGAAAACATTTATACAGAAGAATCTGTTTGGCGGCATGTACCGGGCAAAGGAAAGCCAGGTGCTCAAATTGATTTATTACTGGACCGCAAAGACCGCTGCATTAATATTTGCGAAATGAAATTTGCTACAGACGAATTTACCATTACTAAAAAATATGCTGACGAATTAATACAAAAGAAAACGGTGTTTGTAGATAAAACAAAAACCAGGAAAACTATTTTTGTAACCATGCTAACAACTTATGGTGTTGCTAATAATGCCTACTATAAAAATTTGGTGCAAAGCGAAGTAACAATGGATGCGTTGTTTTTGTAGTATTTTTAATAACGGCTTCAGTATTTCATAGTATCATCGTTAGCAGTAATTTTTAAAACCGCCAAGTGAAATATAATCTATACCAAATTGACGCATTTACAGACAGCATTTTTGCAGGAAATCCTGCTTGTGTTGTGCCGCTTGACAACTGGTTATCAGACGGCATTCTGTTGAAAATTGCTAAAGAGAATGCAGTTGCAGAAACAGCATTTTTTGTGGATACCGGAAAGAAAATCCATTTACGATGGTTTACACCTGAAATTGAAATGGATTTGTGTGGACACGCCACACTTGCAACTGCACATTGTTTAAAGACAATACTTAACTACAAAAAAGATGAAATTTTTTTTGAAACATTAAGTGGTGACTTAATTGTTAAAGCCGAAGATGGACTTTATAAAATGAACTTCCCGGCAAGAATGCCAATTGCAGACAATTTACCCATTACGATTTCAAAATCTTTAAATATTCAACCGAAGGAGATTTTGAAATCTAGGGACTATGTTCTGGTTTATGAAAACGAAACAGACATCAGAAATATTAAAATTGACCGGCAGTTATTTGATCAAATAAACATGGACCCCGGAGGAGTAATTGTAACTGCAATTGGAGATAACTGTGATTTTGTTTCAAGATTTTTCACACCACAAGCTGCAATATTAGAGGACCCCGTAACAGGTTCTGCACATTGTTCTTTAGTTCCATTTTGGTCAGAAAGATTAAATAAAAAAGAACTGTATGCACAACAAGTATCCGACCGAATGGGCAAACTGTATTGTGAAGACAAAGGAGACCGGGTTATTATTAGCGGAAAAGCAAAAACGTATTCCATTGGAACCTTTTGGTTAGAATAAACTATTGCTAATCGAAAGTTTCGGGCTTTCAAATCCCCAAATTTGCAAAGTGGCAAAACATTGGCTGTCATTGTAAACTGTACGCTGCATAAATGAACGAGCATAAAAAGACAAATTGAAAATGAACTTTCAAATACAAAATAGCAGCATTAACGACATAGACGAAATTTTCCGTTTATACAAAATCGCCACCGATTTTCAGAAGACGAGATTTACGCTTCATTGGCCAGAATTTGACAGAAAACTTATTGAAACTGAAATTTCAGAAAACAGGCAATGGAAAATAATTCCAGAGGGTAAAATTGCCTGTGTTTGGGCGACAACTTTTAATGAACCTCAAATTTGGGAGGAAAGAAACGACAGAATTTAGTTGGCCAAATTAAACGAACCGCAGCGACAACAATAAATATAGAAATGATAGAAACGGATAAGTTATCGCTTTTTTTTAGCAATGAATTTCCTTTTAATAAAGAGGGCTTAGAAGACTTTGTAAATACTTTTGTTATTAAATCATACAAAAAGGGAGAAATCATTTTAAAAAGTGGGAACACCGAAAATGAATTACGTTTTTTAGACAAAGGTATTGTTCGTGAGTATTATGCAACCAGCGATAAAGAAAAAAATATCAATTTTTACACAGATACTGGTTTTATAACCGACTTTTCTTCGTTTACCCATTCCACCCCAACAAAAAAATTTCAAGAATGTTTGACTGATGTAGATTTGAGAGTTTTATCCAAAGAAAAATTCTTGACTTTTTCAAGCCAATACAAATGTGGCAAACTATTTATTGAAACGATTTTTCAAGGGATCGTTGTTAATAAGGAAGCCGAAGAATTTAACCATTTTGTAAATACTGCAGAAGAATTATATCTCGATATTATGAAGACAAAACCTGATTGGTTATTAAAAATCCCTCAATATCATATTGCTTCTTATTTGGGAATTACACCTGAAACATTGAGCAGAATTAGAAAACGAATTTAATTTATTGATTTCAATCAATGGAAATCATTTTTACACAGGTCAACTTTGCACTTTCAATTTAATAATATAGAACAATGAAAGTACATCATTTGCGAAATGCAACTTTGGTAATTGAAACAAGAGATAAAGTAATTTTAGTTGACCCAATGCTTGGAAAAAAAGGAACCGCAAGTCCAACTTTTACACTTTTTCGATTTAAACCACAACGAAATCCAATTGTAGATTTGCCAAGCAATGCAATGAACATTGTTGAAAAAACAACCCATTGCTTAATAACGCATTTGCATCCAGATCATTTGGACAAGGAAGCAGAGAATTTTCTTCGCTCTAAACAAACTCCTGTTATTTGTAGCATAAAAGACGAAGCCACATTAAGAAAAAAAGGATTAAATGTTTCGCAAACTGTTGAATATTGGAATGAAACGAGTTTTTTAGGAGGAAAAATTCAAGGTATTCCAGCAGTTCATGGATACGGATTTGTAGCAAAACCAATGGGAAATGTAATGGGTTTTTACATAGAATTACCGAATGAAAAATCTATTTATTTAAGCGCGGATACAATTTATACCGATGACGTACACAAAGTGTTGACACAATTGAAACCTGAAATTGCAGTTGTGGCTTGTGGTAAGGCTCAATTAGATATTTTCAAGCCGCTATTGATGCATATGGACGACATTTTAAAATTTATAATAAATGCACCAAACAAAGTAATTGCTAATCATTTAGAAGCAGTAAATCATTGCCCGACCACACGACAACAGCTAAAAAATGAAGTTTCAAAAGTTGGACTTTCTGGCAATGTTTTTATTCCAAATGATGGAGAATGCATTGTGTATTGATAAAACTTCTATCACCAAAAGGTTGCAAGCAGCAAAGAACACACATTAAAAAATAAATATGACAAATACTTTTGTCAACAGTTTGAATGCTTACAAGATAATTAATACAGATACCTGCTTACCTCCTCATTCAATTTTGCTGGGTTTTCTCGAAAAATAAAAAGGAAAAGACTTTTCAATCTTTTCCTTTTTTGAGGTGCCCAGGACTGGATTCGAACCAGCACATCCTTGCGAACGCTGCGACCTGAACACAGTGCGTCTACCAATTTCGCCACCTGGGCAGTTAAAACGATCAATCGCTTTTAAGGCGTTTAATTTCTCAGGACTGCAAATGTATAGTCAAAATTGCTTTTAAAAAAGAAAATTTCGAAAGAAAGTGGTTTTCTAATGGTCTTAATAATCGTTTCATACTCCTGCAAACTCTTCCAGCTTCCTCCATGAATGATCTCTTCAACTTAATTATTAATTATGAATTCTTAATTACCTACTAAACTGCAACATTAAAATCCCTCAAAGCATCATTCAGGCTCGTCTTCAGATCGGTGCTGGCCTTTCTTTTACCAATGATCAGGGCACAACCTACTCCATATGCACCTGCAGGGAATTGTTTGGTATAACTGCCGGGAATCACCACGCTGCGGGCAGGCACAATGCCCTTCATTTCGATGGGCTCAGTTCCGCTTACATCGATGATCTTAGTCGATTGCGTGAGCACCACATTGGCGCCCAATACAGCTTCCTTTTCTACCCGTACGCCCTCCACAACAATGCAACGGCTGCCGATAAAACAACCATCTTCAATGATCACCGGGCTAGCCTGCAGTGGTTCCAATACGCCACCAATACCAACCCCACCGCTTAGGTGCACTCCTTTGCCGATCTGGGCGCAACTTCCTACTGTAGCCCAGGTATCAACCATGGTGCCTTCGTCTACATAAGCGCCGATATTCACGTAAGAAGGCATCAGCACTACGTTTTTGGCAAGATATGCGCCATACCTGGCAACAGCATGCGGAACCGCTCTTACACCCAGGGATTTGTAATCGCTTTTTAATTTCATTTTATCATAAAACTCAAATGGAGGCAAATGATATGTTTCCATTTGCTGAATGCCGAAATACAGCAGGATGGCCTGTTTCACCCATTCGTTCACCTGCCAGCCATCACTCACCGGCTCGGCTGTACGCAGACGCCCCTTGTCTACTTCTTCTATCACCGCCTTTACTGCATTGCTATATGTTTCATCTTTTAATAAATCCCGGTTTGCCCAGGCATCCAGTATTTGTTGTTTGAGTTCCATGTTGGTTTTATTTGATGCGAAATTACGAGAGTAAGATAATTAGTAATTAAGAATTAAGAATTAATAATTGCCACAGCCCGGGGTTTCACAGATACAGCCATATAATTTATAACTTTGCTCGCGTCATGCAGAAATTTCTCATCATACAGACTGCCTTTATCGGCGATGTGGTTTTGGCTACATCTCTCGTGGAAAAACTGCATCAATTTTTTCCCGGTGCGGCGATCGATTTTCTCGTAAGAAAAGGCAATGAATCTTTATTGAGTAATAATCCCAACCTACGTGATGTATTGATCTGGGACAAAAAAAAGAATAAAAATAAAAACCTGCTGGCCCTGTTAAAAAAGATCAGGGCGTCTAAATACGACAAGGTCATCAACCTGCAACGTTACCTGGCAACCGGTATCCTTACTGCGTTTTCGGGCGCAACAGAAACCATCGGCTTCGATAAAAATCCATTGAGCTTCCTTTTCAGCAAAAAAATACCGCATTCGTTTAATATCAGCGAAGCAAAACATGAAGTTGAAAAAAACAATGCACTGATCAGTCATTTTACCAATGATGTTGCAGCAAGGCCGGTATTATATCCATCGATTGCTGATGTTGAATTTATCAAAACATATACTTCTTCGCCATTCGTAACCATGACTCCCTCGAGTGTATGGTTCACCAAAAAATACCCTGTTGAAAAATGGATCGACCTGGTAAACAAATTCGATCCATCCTATACGATTTATCTACTGGGTGGTAAAGACAATGCTGAAGAGTGTAACCAGGTTTGTGAGAAGGCGACTAATAAAAACACCCGGGTACTGGCAGGTAAACTTTCCTTTTTACAATCGGCCGCCCTGATGAAACATGCGGCCATGAATTTCGTGAACGACAGCGGGCCCATGCATTTTGCATCCGCCGTGAATGCACCCGTAACAGCGATTTTCTGTTCAACGATCCCGGCGTTCGGCTATACGCCACTGTCTGATGTATCGTATATTGTTGAAACGAAAGAATTATTAACTTGCCGCCCATGTGGCTTGCATGGAAAAAAAGCTTGTCCGCTCGGCCATTTCAAATGCGGATTTGGCATTGAGACCGAACAGATCCTGGATACATTTGTTAATAAACCATGAGGTATAAACATGATATCGATTCCTGCCTGGAAGTGCTCCGCGATGGAGGGTTGATCCTGTATCCTACCGATACGGTATGGGGTATTGGCTGCGATGCCTGCAATGAAGAAGCGGTATCAAAAATTTACGCCCTCAAGAACAGGAACGAACAAAAGAGTATGATCATATTACTGGCCGATGAAGCCGATATACTAACATATACCGGTCATGATCACCTCACCATTTACGATTATATCAAAGGGATTGTAAAACCCGTTACGGTTATTTATTCAGATGCCCGCAACCTGGCGCCAAATGTGATCAATGCAGATGGAAGTGTTGGCATCCGCATCGTTAAAGACGATTTTTGCCGGCAATTGATCAGGGCTTTTGGGAAACCCATCGTATCCACGTCATCCAACGTTAGCGGGTACCCGCCACCGACCATGTTTTCCGATATAGACATTAAAATAAAAGACGGTGTTGACTATATAGTTCAACACCGCCAGGACGAAGATGTACCGGGCATACCCAGCACCGTTATTAAATTGAATGATGATGACAGTTATAGTATCATCAGACCATGATCTTTATAATGAGAGGCCTAGCCCCAGGTGAATCGTTTGGTTTTTCCACTTATCGCGATTATCAATATCATTGATATTATTCAACCCAACTACATACCTGCCATAGATCCTGATCTTCGAGATCTTAACCTGCAAGCCACCCAGCATACTAAAATCTCCTTTCTTAAAAGCTTCTTTGCCGTTGCTGAAAAGTGATTTTCCCTGGTTGATCAGCACACCATATTGGGGCCCAACCTGCAGCGATACAAACGGGTTAAATTTATAATTCAGGATCAAAGGGATGTTGAGATAGGTCAGTTTTACTTTCGACACATTGCTTAGCTGGTAGATATCCCGAAAACTGCTGCTGGTATCGGCGGTAACCTGGCTGAACAAGACTTCTGGCTGAATACCTAACTTAGGCATGATGCCAATGTCTAAAAAGAAACCGGCATGGTATCCAAAAGAAAATTCGTCTTTGAAAGACTTCGAATTCAGTTTGTGAATATCAGTCCCTGCCTTGATGCCGAATTTCAGGCTTTGTGAAAACACAAAAGACCCGGCAAAGCAACCAAAGGCGAGCAATAGTATTTTTTGTTTTATCATAATACGAATTTAATACTTTCTGCTGAGTCAAGTAATATGCCAAATATGGCAAAGCTTGTTAACAATACAATAAAAGATCAGAAAACATACGATGCGGTAAAAGAATATGTACTGGAAAATCGATTGACGGTGGTGGACGGAAGGTAATAATCTACATAGGCCTGTGGTTTAAAACTAAACTTCCCAACCAGGTAATGAATATCCAGGTTCATGGAAAGAGATTGCAATCCAAAATCGGCATCCTGTTGAAGGCTTCCGGCATTCTTGAACCTGGGCCTGGCTTTCAGCCTCGTTAAAAAAGGATTCCTGTGCGTCTCCGAATAACGGTTAGATGCCATATTGAGCGATAACTGCGGCATGATGGATACTGCATCCTTTTTACCTAAAATTTTAAAATACTCAAAACTATGTTGAACATAAACAGCCGCCGAAAAATTGGCGTTTGAAATTTTGAGTGTGTCGTTGAGGATGCGACGGATATTATTGAACACCGTATCTATTGTTTTATAGGTAGTGGATTTCCCTTGCGAATAGCCCAAAGAAAGGCCAGGTTGTATCCAGGGCTTCTTCAGGTATGCGCTACCGTAGATTTCATTCTGAATGGGTGTTGTGATCTCTTCATATCCCTTTTTCCTGAAAAACCGGGTATAACTTATTGATGCATTTATATACCTGTCAGTTTGTAAACTATAAGATGGTGTAATACTATATTGATAAAAATCAGATCGCCCATTGTCATTGATCAGGTAAGCTGCCCCACTGATACCCAAACCGGATTTGTGATAATAACTCACCGAAGGTGTGAATACTGCCTTTGTTTCTATTTGCGATGAATTGATGCGCTTATTCCTGGAACTGAAATAAGCATTACTAACGCTGATGCCTACCTCCCAATAACTCTCCTGCCCACCACTTTCCTGCAGCATTTGAAGAAATACATCATTGCTAATCATGGAATCGAGCGTTTTCTTTTCTGCATCAGTGAGGGTGCTATCCTGCGAAAAAGCCTGCAGGCTAAACAGGCAGCATATAACAGAAAGTAGCTTCTTCAGCATGTATCAATGGGATTTTGAATGAGTTATGACTTAAATTATCGCCGGCAGTTTAAGCATCTGCCAAAATATAATACAAAGAAACAGCTTCTTTCAAATAAATGCGGTTATCCCGGATAAAAGCCTTAGCTTTGCGCCGTTTACAACAACATGAGAATTACATGACATGTTCAGTTGCTGTTGATAGCAGGCATTAAAATCATCTTTCCAACAAGATCATTTCTCTCCCCAACGGCCCGAAGCATTACATGTGACCATCAGAATTTATTTTGACCACGTGTATTTTGCATGCCGCAATCTAACGGTCTTCATTTAATTAAAATATTTTATCAATGAATGCATTTGAAGCATTAGGACTTAAAGCTGAAATCGTACAATCTATTACAGACATGGGCTTCACCGCCCCTACACCCATCCAGGAACAGGCGATCCCCGTATTATTATCGGGCACTACCGATTTTGTGGGCCTGGCTCAAACCGGTACCGGTAAAACGGCCGCCTTTGGTTTACCATTATTACAACTCATCAACGCAGCCGACAAATTTCCACAGGCACTGATCGTTTGTCCAACCCGTGAACTTTGTTTACAGATCACCAATGACCTGCAGGATTTTAAAAAACATATCCGTGGCGTGAATACCGAAGCTGTGTATGGTGGTGCATCCATCAGCATGCAGATCAGGAACCTTCGCCAGGGTGTACAGATCGTTGTAGCTACACCAGGCCGTTTGATCGACCTGATCGAACGCAAGGCCATCGACCTGCAGAAAGTAAAATATGTAGTATTGGATGAGGCTGATGAAATGCTGAACATGGGTTTCAGGGATGACATCGACTTCGTTTTGAAAAATACCATCAACCGCGAAAGCATCTGGTTATTCAGTGCAACCATGCCACCAGAAGTAAGGGCAATCTCCAGGAACTTCATGACCAACCCGAAAGAGATCACCGTTGGAAAAAAGAACAGTGGTAACGTAAATATCGATCACCAGTATTTTGTTTCACCTGCGCATCAACGTTATGAGACCTTAAAAAGACTTATCGATTTTAACCCGGGTATGTATGGCATTATTTTCACCCGTACAAAAGCAGACGCACAGGAAATGTGTGAGCGCCTGGCCAAAGCCGGATATGATATTGAAGCATTGCATGGCGATCTTACCCAGCAACAACGCGATAAAGTAATGGGACGATTCCGTACCAAAGCACTTCAATTGCTGATTGCAACAGACGTTGCCGCAAGGGGTATCGACGTAGATGGCATCACACACGTGATCAACTTTGAACTTCCCGATGATATGGAAGTTTATACCCACCGCAGTGGCCGTACAGCCCGTGCCGGCAAAACCGGTATCTGTATTTCCATCTGTCATACCAGGGAAACCTTTAAGATAAAGCAGCTGGAAAAGATGGTCAATGCACAGTTTCATAAACTGGACATACCAAGTGGTAAAGATGTTTGCCGTAAGCAGTTCTTCCATTTTATGGACAAGCTGATACAGACAGATATTTCCCATGGCGATTATGAAACTTATTTGCCCGACCTGATAGAGAAATTTGCAAATGTGTCGAAAGAAGAAGTTTTACAACGGGTAGCCGCACTTGAATTTGATCATTTCCTGAAATATTATGAGAACGCTGATGACCTGAATGCGAAAATGGATTCCCGTGGACGCAGCAGCATGGTAGATGGCAACCGCGATAGCGGCAGCCGCAAAGAGCGCAGCAGTTTCAACAGGCGTGACAATGGCTATACCCGTTTGTTCATTAACCTCGGTACCAAAGACGGATTTTACAAAGCAAGTTTCCTTCAATTCATCCTCGATGAAAGCAACCTGAAAAAAGAAGTGCTTGGCAAGATCGATATGCGTGATATGAATACCTGGGTAGAAGTTGACCAGGCAGAAGCCGGTAAAATGATAAAAGCGATTGATGGTAAACGTTATAATAATCGTACCGTACGCATGAACGAAGCTGATGGCGGATTTAAACGTGCCGGCGATGAAGGTGGTGGTGGCCGTTCAAGGCCCGAAGGCGAAGCAAGGAAAAGGACTTATGCGCCAAGGGAAAAAAGGAGTTTTTAATTAAGGAAAAAGAAATAAAAAATAAGGAATAAGAAAGTTTGGCATTACAACTGCATTGAACTTTCTTATTCCTTTTTAATTATTAATTTTTAAATACTAATTATCAATTAAACAAGCTCCAGCACCGTGATCTCCGCCAATATCCCCACCCTGCCCGGGTATCCGATGAATCCAAATCCCCTGTTCACATAAAGTTTCTGGTTATCTTCTTCATATAAACCGGCCCATTCTTTATACATATATTGTACCGGGCTCCATTTAAAGCCTGGTATTTCTACGCCGAATTGCATACCGTGGGTGTGACCACTGAGCATGAGGTCTACATCTTTATATTTTTCTTTTACTTCCGCACGCCAATGACTGGGATCATGGCTCATCAAAATCTTAAAAGGATAATCTGCTGTTCCGGCATGTGCTTCATGCATCTTACCATGTTTTGGAAAACGACCTTTCGCACTCCAGTTTTCAATACCAAGCAGGGCAATTTTATCATCGCCTTTTTCCAATACTACATGTTCATTCATCAATAATCGCCAACCCATATCGGCATGCACTTTTTTAAGGTTCTCCAGGTTCTGTTCTTTGCTGATGCCATCCAAAGGCCATTGAACATAATCACCATAATCGTGATTGCCCAGCGTAGAATATACGCCCAACGGGGCTTTGAGCCTGCTGAAAACATCCATGAAAGGATGCATTTCGGTGGCCCTATCATTCACCAGGTCGCCGGTAAACAAAATGATATCGGCCTTTTCATTTAAGATCTCCTGTATGCCATGCTCCACAGCCATTTTATCAAGGAAGCTGCCACTATGAATATCGCTTATGTGCAGGATCTTCATTCCTTTAAAGGAAGCCGGCAGATTGTTGAAAGAAAGTTTATGCCGCTTTACCTGGTAATTGTATTTATTGCTAAAGCCATAGAGCAACCCACCAAAAAGTGTACTGCCCGTAGCGATACCCAACCAACTCAAAAAGGCAGAACGGCTGATGCCTTCATCGGTTGCAGACAAAAGTTCCTTTTTATGATTGAACAATTTTCCCGCCAGCCATTGCACTCCCCGACGAAGATCATCGGCCACGAAAAAAACAAGGGCCGACATTTTAGCTAAGAACAATCCTATGATGGTTGCAAATAAATAGGTGCGAACACGTTTACCCAGGAATTGCTGATCGCTGTACACAAAAATGAGGAACCCTATAATGGCAAGGATCGAAATGCTCCAATAGATGGTAAAAATGATGGTTTTTATACGAGGTGAGGCAGACTGTGAAACGGTTTTGATGGCCTGGAAAAAATAAAAATCCAGCAGCATCATCACCGATAAAAATATAAAAACACCCAGGGGTGAACGCATGGTATCAAATTTTTGTAAAATAAAGATTAAAAAGCAAGAAACTCGTCAAGCTGGCTGTTAATGGCTTGCAAAGTTCCGGGATCGGTAAAACGTCCGTCGGGATTAAGCAGTTTATTCACACTGCTGATGGGCAACCTGTTGGGATGAACGATCATTTTCATGTGTAGTAAACTGCCCGTCAGATGCTCCATTCCACGAAGGTTACCGGCCCGCCCGGTAGAAACCCCGGTGAGGAGCACCTTCTTATTGCCCCAGGCTCTCGCTACGGAAGTATTGTCGATCATCAGTTTTAAAATACCCGGGTACGATCCATTGTATTCGGGCATGATGATGATAAACTTGTCAGCCGGTGCCAGGTAAAGGTTTTCAAGGTCTATAAAGACATCATCCCGGTAAATCACGGTTACTTCATCCAGGGCAAAAACAGCCGATTCCAGGCTCCTTTCGCCGATCAAACGCTGGTATTCAAAGGCTACTTTTTTGGTATTGTTGTCATTCCGGTTACTTCCAGATATTATGGTTATCATGAATACTTTTTGGTTATTTGGTCATTAAGCACCCCTCCTTAACAAATTGCACAGTTTATTGTTCCCTTTTATATAGCGAATAAGTACATTTGCCGGAATCGTGCAATTAACCCCGGAATCGGTGGATAATGGTTATGAAAAGAGGAAATCTTTCAACTGCAAAAGCAGTTTTACAGAATCCGCCATTATTGACGAAATTTGCTGGCATTGCAATGAATTCAATAAAAACCAACCCTTCCAGGGGTTAAACATATAAGATCAACAAAAATTATGGCAAGAACTATCGGAGTAGCAAATCAAAAGGGAGGTGTAGGAAAAACAACCACGGCCATTAACCTGGCAGCCAGCTTTGCCATTTTAGAATACCGCACTTTATTGGTAGATGCCGATCCGCAGGCCAATAGCACAACCGGCGTTGGCTTCGATCTGCATAATGTAACCAAGAGCCTCTACGATTGTATGGTGAATGAGGCAGAAGCAAAGGACGTTATTTTAAAAACGGCCTTACCGCACCTTGATTTGATTCCATCGCATATTGACCTGGTAGGCGCTGAAATTGAAATGATCAATTACCCGAACCGGGAAACCGTTTTGAAGAAAATACTTGAGCCGATAAAAGATGATTACGATTTTATCGTGATTGATTGTTCGCCATCTCTTGGCCTCATCACCGTGAATGCGTTGACCGCTGCTGATAGCGTAGTGGTTCCTGTGCAGACAGAATTCTTTGCATTGGAAGGACTTGGCAAATTACTGAATACCGTAAAGATCGTGCAGAATAGATTGAATGTAGATCTGAAGATAGAAGGCATCCTGATGACGATGTACGATGGTCGTCTTCGTCTATGCAACCAGGTGGTAAGTGAAGTTCGCAGGCATTTTGAAGACATGGTATTCAACAGCATCATTCACCGGAACACGCGTCTGAGTGAAGCTCCCAGCTTTGGCAAACCGGTTATCCTTTATGATTCTGACAGTAAAGGTGCTATCAATTACCTGAACCTGGCCAAGGAAATTTTACAGAAGAACAACCTTACCAAGATCAAACAGGAAGACAAGATCATGAATTAATCATCAAAATCAATCAATCTTCAAATCAATTCATTTTCAAATCGATTCATTTTCAAATCTTCAAATCAATTAATCTTCAAATCAACCCATCTTCAAATTTTCAAATCAATCAATCTTCAAATAGTTCAATGAGTACGTCAAAAAAACAAGATGCATTAGGTAAAGGGATCAGGAGTTTACTGCAAAACATCGACGCAGACCTGAAAACAACTACGGGCAACCTTAAATCGGAGATCATTGAAAAATCGACCGGGGTGTTGAATATTGCACTCGACCAGATTGAAGTAAACCCTCAACAGCCAAGAAAAGATTTCGATGAAACAGCGTTAAGTGAACTGGCAGCTTCCATCAAGATACATCATATCATACAGCCACTCACGGTGTCGGCTATGCCCAACGGCAAATACCGGCTTATCGCGGGTGAAAGAAGGTTCAGGGCATCTAAGATCGCCGGACTGAAAGAAGTACCGGTATATATCAGGCAGATGAACGACAGCAGTTTGCTTGAACTGGCCCTGCTCGAAAATTTACAAAGAGAAAACCTAAATGCCATTGAGATCGCTTTAAGCTACAAACGACTCATGGATGACCTTGATTATACCCAGGAACAGGTTTCAGAACGCATGGGTAAAGACCGCAGTACGGTTACCAATTATATCCGCCTGCTGAAATTACCGCCCGATATCCAGGTAGCCGTTCGCAATGGAGCCATCAGTATGGGTCATGCCCGGGCACTCATTAATGTAGATGCTGTTGATAAACAACTTTACATTTTTTCGGAGATCAAGAACAAAGGTCTTTCGGTTAGACAAACAGAGGACCTGGTAAGGAAAATGTACACGCCCGGCGCTGTTAAAACATCGGTAAAACCTTCTATGCCCGATGCTTTTAAAAAGATCGAAGATAACTTAGCATCGCAATTCAGCACAAAGGTGAAGCTCAACCACAACAAAAAAGGTTATGGCAGTATCCTGTTTGAATATTATTCACTGGAAGAGTTGAATGGATTGCTGGAAAAGCTGAAAATAAATGTAAGCTGACGTAAGTTGGTATGAAATTCATTCTATTCTTTATATCATTTTTTTGTTTCACCCAGGATATCATGGCTCAATCCGATACCCTGGTCATCCCGGCAAGCGGGGGAATCATCAGTGGAAAAACTGTCGTAAAAAAAACAGATAGCACGGCTAAATACAGTCCACGCAAAGCCATCATTCGGTCGGCCATCATTCCTGGATGGGGACAGATCTACAACAAAAAATACTGGAAACTTCCGCTGGTATATGGTGCTCTTGGAACCACCACTTATCTTTTTTTCAGGAACCTGAATCAATACCGCACTGCAAAAAATGCGTACATCCTGGCAACAGATGGAGATGTAACCAATGATATTTTAATTCCCCAGCCTTATTACAGTGTAAAAGACCAACCGGAAAGAATCAGAACGTTCAGGAACCAGGTTAGGCAGAATGTAGATTATTCCGTTTTGTTTTTTCTCATCTTCTGGGGTTTGAATGTTGCTGATGCTGCAGTAGACGCACATTTGAAAACTTTTGATGTAAGTGAAGACATCAGCCTGCACATTAAACCCGGGTACAGCCCTATGGCCCATACAAACGGCATCAGCCTCGTTGTACAGATTGGCAAATAAGCCAACACTTTCCCAGCTTATATTTCATTTATATTTGTTGCAGTCTTAAAAAACAAAATATGGCATCAACCGGCGAAGGCATGAAAATAGCCCTGGTAGGCTATGGTAAAATGGGAAAGGCCATCGAAGCATTTGCCATGCAGAAAGGTCACCAGATTTTATTGCGCATCAGCAGTCAAAACCTGGCTGAATTAACAGTAGAAAACCTGCAGCAATGCGATGTAGCCATTGAGTGCAGCAATCCCCACAGTGCTCCCGATAACATTAAAACCTGTATTCGGGCAGGCATCCCCGTTATTTGTGGTAGTACAGGCTGGCTGGCACAATTGGATGAAATCAGGCAATATTGCCAGGAACATAAAGGAGGATTTTTGTATGCCAGTAATTTCAGCATCGGGGTGAATATTTTCTTTGAACTTAACCGAAAGCTCGCTGCACTCATGGCTTCTCAAACCGAATACAAGCTATCCATTGAAGAAATTCATCACACCGGCAAAAAGGATGCTCCCAGCGGCACAGCCATCAGTATTGCGGAAGGGATACTCGAAAACAACAAGAACCTCGTCAATTGGGTGAATCATTCAACGGAAGATGCCAAAGAACTACCGATCATCAGTAAACGAATCGACCCGGCTCCCGGCACTCATTCGGTAAGCTATCGATCAGCTGTAGACGATATCGAGATCACTCATACAGCCCATAACCGCGATGGATTTGCGGCAGGAGCTGTTTTAGCTGCTGCATTCATGAAAGGAAAAAAGGGTTTATTTACCATGAAAGATGTATTGGGCATCTGACTTAAACGCTAACTTCAAATATCATTAACCATTACCAGCCCGCTCTACGCTTATGAATAGAACGCTAACCATTATTATATCCTTTGCTCTTGCGCTCTTGCTTCACCCGCAAGATATCTATGCGCAGAACAAAAAAACAGACAGCTTACTGGCCATCACTAAAAATGGCAGCGACAAACAGAAAATAGAAGCATTAAATGCATTGGTGAATATTGTTGTGTACGATAAACCCGAAGAGGCAAAAGCCTATGCATTCAGATCTATTGCACTCGCCGAAAAAATTTCCTATGATCCGGGCCTGGGTGATGCTTATACCCGAATAGGTATCGCCTATGATATAAGTGGCAAATACGACAGTTCTATCTACTATTACGAAAAAGCCTTGCCCATTTACAATGAACTGAATAACCTCAAAGGCAGGGGCAGTGCATTGAATAACCTTGGACTGATTTATTGGAACCTGGCAGACTATGAACGTGCCCTGCAATATTTTTTTGATGCACTCAAAGATTTTGAAAGCATTGGAAACGACAGGTACCAGGCCAATGCGTTGAATAATATCGGGCTGGTGTATGATGAAACCCAACACTTTCAACAAGCCCTGGCTTATCATCAAAAGGCAAGGGTGGTGTATGAAAAAATCAATGACCCTTATCTTAAAGGCGCTGTATACAATAACCTGGGCAACACTTTTCTCAGCATAAACCAGTTAGATTCCGCAGAAGTATATTACCTGGATGCCATCAACATGCATGTAGAAGCGAAAGATGATTACGGGCTGAGCATTGCCTACAATGGTTATGCATCTATCCTGCTATCGAAAAATAAACTGGATGAATCTCTACAGTACTACCAAAAAAGCCTGCAGTTAAAAGAAGCCTTGAATGAATCTTTAGGGCAGACAACTGCATTCATCAATATGGCAGAAATATTTCGCCGGAAAAAGAACAACGCATTAGAAATTCAAACCCTGTTAAAGGCTAAGGACATTGCAGAAAAGAATAATTTCAAAAAAGAGCTCATTACTATTTACGAGAAATTATCTGTTTTTTATGAACCTTCCAATGTACCCCTCTCTTTTGAATATTACAAGAAATACAACCAGGTAAAAGACACTGTTTTCAATGAAACGAGTAATCGCCAGATCACCGAGCTGAACACAAAATATGAAACAGGAAAAAAAGAACTCAGGCTTAAACAGCAGGATCTTCAACTGACCAGGAAAAATTTGCTGCTCGCAGGTATCAGTGTAGCGTTGGTATTGATGGGCCTTCTCGGCATTTCCTTTTATAAGCGATATAAACTGAAACAGGAAAAGAACTTCCAGTTGGCTATGATGAAACAACAGGACCAGGCAACCCGGGATGTGATTGAAGCAGAAGAGAACGAACGTAAACGCATAGCTGCAGATCTGCATGATGGCGTTGGACAGATGATGAGCGCTGCTAAAATGAATCTTTCCGTATTCGAAAATGAACTTGAGTTTTCAACCGATCAGCAACGCACCTCTTTTGAAAATGTGATAAGCCTGGTTGATGAAAGTTGCCGTGAGATTCGCAGTGTGAGTCACCAGATGATGCCGAATGCTTTGCTAAAAAGAGGCCTGTCAAGTGCTGTTAAGGAATTCATTGATAAAATTGATGCCCGTGTGATCCGCGTATCATTGCACACAGAAGGACTTGATGAACGCATCGACAAGAATACTGAAACCGTGTTATACCGCGTGATACAGGAATGTGTGAATAATGTAATGAAGCATGCACAAGCTTCACAACTCGATATTTCCATTATGAAAGACAAGGATGGAATATCAGCCAGCATCGAAGACAATGGGAAAGGCTTTGATACAAGCAGCCGACAACACTTCGAAGGAATTGGCATAAAAAACATTCTCTCCAGGATCAATTATCTCCGCGGAACTGTTGAGTTCGACAGTTCGCCGGGAAAAGGAACCCTTGTGGCCATACATGTTCCCGTTAGTGAGTAAATTTTTAAACAAATAAATATTGCGTAAATGAATTATCACTTAACTTCCTGCTATGAAGCAAGGAAAGATAAACCTGGCCATAGTTGATGATCACCAGATCGTGATTGATGGATTGAAATCGCTTTTGTTAGGGCATGACACATTCCAGGTTGCGATAGAACTCACGCGGCCGGAAGAGCTGAAAGCCCTGTTGGAAAATACCCAGATCGATATCCTTATCACGGATATCATGATGCCCGGAATGAACGGTGCCGAACTGGCCAAACAAGTGCGCCAGCATTTCCCTGAAATAAAGATCCTGGCCTTATCGATGAGCGGGCAGGGCGAACTGGTAAACCAAATGATCGAAGACAGCGACATTGCTGGCTATGTTTTGAAAAATATTGGCAAACAGGAACTGATAAAGGCATTGGAAAAAATTTCATCAGGAGGGATTTATTTCAGCGATGAAGTTTTGGAAGAGATGTTGAAAGCCAGTGAAAAGAAAACAACTGTTGAAGAAGTGCACCTTACCAACCGGGAGATTGAGATCATACGCCTGATTGAAAAAGAATACAGCAATAAAAAAATTGCAGATACTTTATTTCTGAGTGAACGTACGGTAGAAACACACCGGAAGAATATTTTCAGGAAAACAAAAACCTCAAGCCTTATAGGGTTGATCAAATATGCGTATGAACGAAAACTGATTTGATCTTGATGTATAAAAACAGGGCCTCAACAATGTTGAGGCCCTGTTAAATTTAGTTTATGAGTTTTGCTTAGAAATTGTAAGCAACCCTGATACCAATGTTTGAGCTAGCGCTTCCTCCGTTCTGTGCTGCATATCCTACATATTTAACCAATACATCGATTGGTGCAAATTTGTAACCGATACCTGGAGCATAAGTGAAAGTACTACCGCTTGCACCATTTCCAGTTGCAAAGGTAAGACCTAACTGACCTGAAGCGTACAGATCAGAGAACCAATATTTAACACCAGCCAATACAGGAACGTAACCAATGGTAGCATTCTTGAAAGTTTGTGAAATGGTTTGTGGTGGTGTTGTAGGGATAACGTAAGTAGTGGTAACAGATTTTCCACTGAAACTTATGTAACCTGCATTTAAAGTAATCGCCAATTCAGGAGCTACTTTATAATCAGCTTGTACAGAACCACCAATACCGAATTTGTAAGCATCGCCAAAGTCACCAATTGGTAAAGCGGCTTCAACACCTACACTGAATGATAATGGTTTACTTGCTTCTTTTTCGCTTTGAGCAAAACCTGCAAACGAAGCTGCAGTTAGAGCTACGATAAAAAATACTTTTTTCATGTTTACGTAATTTTTGGTTTATAAATCGAGGCGCAAGTTATGGAATAATTCTATAACTGCAACTATAATTGGCAAAATAACTGGATTTTAACGATTCCTCCTATACCCGGTAGTGGGTATTCTTAATTCTTATCTAATTGGAAATAAGGAATTTATATGACGTGAAGATAATTCTGTTATCTTAAAAAATAACTGCAAGCCCGGCCTGTACAAATGACCCTCCCACATATCCCGCTTCCGCATAAACGCCAAAATGAGGTGTAAAAAGATACTTTGCACCCAACTGTCCCGAGTACCCGAATTCACCCGGAACACTACGATTTGAATTGCTTCCACTATTATCATACTTCGACCGCACATAGCCTACTCCGATACCTATATAAGGATCAAACCTGCTTGAATGCCCAAAATGATAATTGGCCCGGGCCAGCGCAGAAAAGATCGTAAGCCTGTCGGTAAACTCATCACCAAAGCCGCTATACTTACCCGTGATCCTCGAATATCCCAATGCCAGTCCGCCGCTGATGCGCTTCCCGAAACCATATTCATATATAAGCGTTAATGGGCCCAGGGAAGAAACCTTATAACTGATGCCAGGGTAATTGATCGCCTGTTTCATAAAGGTTTTCCAGATATTGCCGATTCCCTGGCCTATGACAAGTGATGACGTTCCCTTTTCATATACAGTAAAATTTTTCGATTGTGAATTGGCCTGGTTACAAAATAACAGTACCGATAAAAAAAACAGGTAGATGAATGGCTTCATGTCAGTTATTTACTCTTTAATAGAACACAGATCACGTATGTTTGACAGGTATCTTTCCATGAAAATAATGAATAATCAGGATGATACAAGAACGTATGTAAGCATATAAAAAAACACCCCGATGGAGTGGTTATATGTTATGATTTTTCAATTTTTAAAATACTTAAACAAAAAAAATCAGGTAGATAACCAGCCAAGCAGCCAAACCGATCCAGGACCATTTTACCCGGTTCCTTTTTTTCTCATCTTTAATAAGGTATGCGATCAATACACCAATCAATCCCAGGAAGAACCCGAGTGCAAATCCGCCGATGTGGAAGCCTGTTTCACCTTCGCCTGTAAAAACCTTGTTCAGTTTTTTATCCACTATATATCCATCCTGGTTGACTCCATTCCGTATCTTTTTCTGGGCACCCTTGAAAGCCAGGCGTTGTGTAAGGCTCATCTTCCACCCGGTTAAATTTTCAAGGCCAGATCTGCTAATGGCAGATAGTTCGAGTAAGGATATCTTTTTACCTTCCGACCCAATCGGTATCATTACAGCTGATGCATGCAATCGATTAGGCTTCACCGTTGCATAAAATGGGTTGGATGCCATGGATGCAACACTTACCAGAAAAACAGTAATGACGAACATTAATTTTTTCATGATGATGAATTTGGTAAATAATATATTAAATTAATATATACTATTTTGACAAATTCTGCAACATATCTGCCACCATACCTGGCAGGGCAAATTGTTCTTTCCAACCCCAGTCTTTCCTGGCAACTGCATCATCGATGCTTTGCGGCCAGCTATCGGCAATAGCCTGGCGATAATCCGGTTTATAGGTGATTTCAAAAGATGGGATTTGTTTCTTTATTTCTGCAGCAATTTCCTTTGGTGAAAAACTCATGCCCGACACATTATAAGATGTACGGATGGAAATTTTTGAACTATCAGCTTCCATTAATTCTATGGTTGCCCTGATGGCATCTGGCATATACATCATGGGCAGGTATGTATCTTCCCGTAAAAAACATTCATATTTTTTTTCTTCCAGTGCTTCATGAAAGATCTCCACGGCATAATCGGTTGTGCCGCCACCCGGGGCGCTTTTATAACTGATCAACCCGGGATAACGAAGACTTCTTACGTCTACCCCATACCGGTGGTTGTAATAGTTACACCAGAATTCACCGGCATATTTGCTGATACCATACACAGTGATGGGCTCGATTACGGTTTGTTGCGGACAGTTTTGCCTGGGGGATGTAGGGCCAAATACCGCAATACTACTGGGCCAATACACTTTATGCAACTTTTCTTCCCGGGCAATATCCAGCACATTCAACAGGCTTTGCATGTTTAAGCTCCAGGCCAGGTTGGGATTCTTTTCACCGGTTGCCGAAAGGATGGCGGCCAGCAGGTAGATCTGCGTGATGCCCTGGCGAATTACCTGCACATGCAACATTTCCTTGTTCATCACATCCAGGCTTACATAAGGGCCGGTTCCTTTTAAAAGCTCGTTTTCTTCCCTAAGATCAGAAGCGATGACATTGCTGTTGCCATAGATCTTTCTTAAAGCGAGAGTAAGTTCCACTCCTATTTGTCCGCTGGCACCAATGACCAGTATTTTTTCTTTAATCATGTTTGGTTTTTATCAATGGTCAAAAGTAATGAGAAAATATCTTTTCAATAACCGTTGCAGGCTCATTTAAAACTGTTAACGGCTAAATGCCACATAAAATGGATAGAAATTAAAGGATATTGAAAAAGCAGAAGTTCAAATTCATTCTCTAATTCAGCAATCATGAAAAAAATACTCCTTTTATTATTCAGCCAATGTTTACTGAATGGCTTAATAGAAGCTCAGAATATCGGACTTGGTACAACCACACCCGATGCTAGCGCTATGCTCGATATTAAGAGTAACACAAAAGGATTACTCATCCCCCGCACTTCTACCGTATCCCGGCTGGCCATCATCAACCCGGCCAAAGGGTTGATCCTATATGACAGTACCACCAATAACTTTTGGTTTTACAATGGCAGCAGTTGGAATTCGATGACAGATAATAATGCTTCCTGGAAGTTAAATGGTAATGCGGCTGTAAATAGTTCAACGCAGTTCATTGGCACCACCGACAATCAACCCATTCGTTTACGGGTGAATAATACCTGGGCCGGTGAGATCAATCCATCCAATGGAAATATTGGATTGGGATTAAATGCCGGGCCATTACAAACAACCGGTATCAACAACACAGCATTGGGTATTGCATCCCTGGCCAACAATGTAACCGGAAGCAATAACGTAGCCATTGGTGATTCGGCATTATATAATCACAACAATCCAGGAACCAACGTAGCGGTTGGAACACATGCTCTTTATAAAAACACGATCGGCATTGCAAATACTGCCGTTGGCCCTTATGCGCTTTATCGAAACGATTATGGCGGTTACAATACAGCTATAGGGGTAAACTCTTTATCCAATAACATTAACGGAGATGAGAATGTAGCCATTGGCAGCAGGGCTTTGCAATTTAATGGCGGCAGCTTCAATACTTCCACAGGTGCATCATCACTTCGGTTTAGTTTAGGTGGTACCAGCAATGTGGCAAACGGTTACCAGGCACTATACTCAAATACTTATGGATCCTATAACACTGCAATGGGCTTTGATGCACTTTACTCCAATTCTACCGGTCAAGAGAATACTGCCATTGGAGCTTATGCTTTGCACGAAAATACTACCGGACTTCAAAATACTGCCATTGGCAGCTATGCCATGTTCTATCAATCGTTCAACAACAATGGCATTTCCTGGAACAGTGGAAATACAGCGGTAGGATACCAGGCCCTCTATCGAAACCAACCCACATCCATTAATAGCGGTATCAATAATACTGCTATAGGAAGTCTTTCTCTTAGAAATAATACAAACGGCACTGATAACACCGGCATCGGCTACAATGTACTCAATGCAAATACAACCGGCTCGCAAAATACAGCATTGGGAATCGATGCACTAAAATTAAATGAATATGGATCGAGCAACGTTTCAATAGGCCGCGGTTCTTTAGCAGGAAATTTATCCGGAAACAATAATACAGCATTGGGAGGTTATAGTTTATTTAGAAATAGTGCCGGGCATGGCAATGTGGCGATTGGGCAGTATGCACTTCAAAACAACAACAATGGAAATGAAAATATTGCCATAGGTTATTGGGCTGGTACACATCCCAATACCCCATCCATCTACAATACAATAAGCATAGGCAATAGTGATATTCTAAATGCTTTTCAAAACCAGGCATTCATTGGAAATACAAGCACACAATGGATCGGTGGACAAACTACCTGGAGCACTTATTCTGATGCCCGCATTAAAAATAATATTCATGAAGATGTAAAAGGCCTGGAGTTTATTACCAGGTTAAGACCTGTAACATATTACATCAGTAACAGGGCCATCATTTCACTTACAGGCAATAAGGAAACTCCTGATTTTCCAGGAAAGAACGACAATGAAAAAACAAAACGCTCCGGCTTTATTGCCCAGGAAGTAGAACAGGCGGCCAAGTCGGCCGGATATGATTTCAGCGGATATACCGTTCCACAAAATGCTCAATCATTGTACAGCCTGAGCTATGAACAGTTTGTAGTACCGCTGGTAAAAGCTGTACAGGAACAGCAAATCATCATCAACACACAACAAAAGCAGATCCTGGACCTGGAAAAAAGATTGTCGGCATTGGAATCAAAACCTTAATGATTGAATGATAAAAGCCTCGTTTATTTCAATTGTTGCATTCATAAACTGTGATTAACTTTAGTCATGTGCAATCGCTGCTTTATCATTTTTACGTGGATCGTATTATGCCTTGCACAACCAACCAACGCACAGGAAAATCTTCCTTATTTCTTCCGGCACATTAACCAGTCGGATGGTTTACTCCACAACCAGGTGGTTGCTTTTGCACAAGACTCCAAAGGCTATATGTGGATCGCCACCATGAATGGCCTGCAACGCTATGATGGAACCCGATTTCAGTATTATCCGGATATCCTGAGTAGTCCATACCATGGACTAACCAGTGGTGCAGATATGCATTTTGATAAAAAGAACAATTCCCTTTGGATCCTGAAAAATACAGATGTAGAAAAACTCGATCGAAGCAAACTGCAATTCAGCCTGTTTGACAGCGGTAAAAATATAAAGTCCGATCCTTATCAAACAACCATATTCAGGGATATCAATGACCAAACATGGTTATTCGAAGTCAATGACCAGGTAAAAAGGCTTTCGCACAATAAAGACATTTTTATTATTAGCATTACCCCCGATCAATCCCGCCAACAAAATTTCATTGCCACGGATAGTGCCGGTAATTACTGGGCTCCCATGGGCACACAACTATGCATGTTTGAAAAGAGCAGCGGGAGCATTTTCGGCAATACCTTGAATCCAGCTCAACATCCATTGTTACAAAAAAATGGGTTCAATAAAAATATCTTAAGGCATGTAATGATCGATAGCCGGCAGAATATATGGGTCACCACGTGGGATGATGAGTTTTACCAATACGAACAGGCTACTCAAAAATTACACCGCTACTCACTGGCAGCCATTAAAAATAAACAAGGAAGCTGGAACCCTGCTGATGCCGGACTGCTGATCAACTGTATGTTGGAAGATGATCATCAAACTATCTGGATAGGAACAGAGAATGCCGGGTTGCTTCGATACAATAAATCGAAAGATGTATTTGATTACTGCGTGGCAACAGAAAAGAAAAAAGAAGGCATCGACTATAATTATAAAATTTTCAATCTCTTCCAGGACAGGGAAGAAAATATCTGGATCGGAACCGATAAGGGCATTAGTATTTTCAATCCTTACCAACAAACATTCAGTGTCATTAAACATGAGGAAAACAATCCCGCGTCCATTTCAAAAAATGAAATACTCAGTTTTATTCAAACGCCCCGGGGAGATCTGTTCCTCGGAACCTGGGGCGCCGGTATAGCAGTATATGATGATTCATTCAGGTACCATCATTCGTTAATATTTAATGGCCCGAAGGAAAAGAACTTTGTATGGAGTATGCTGCAGGCCGATTCAAATTCAATATGGATGGGATGCCAGCATGGTTACCTGCTCATATATGATCAGAAAACAGGTAAAGAAACAACCCTGCATCCGCCTGAAATGATGGGACGAACCATTCGTAGTATGACGAAAGATCCATACGGAAATATATGGCTGGGTTTGCAAAATGGGATGATCATCAAATGGGATAAAAAAACCGGGGCATTTTTATCTCCCGGAAAAGAATGGAATAAAGTATTAAAAAAGCAGGCACCCGTAACCGATATATACATTGATAACAATAGATCTTGTTGGGTGACCAGTATGGATGGATTTCATGAATTCGACCTCCAGAAAAGAATCTATGTTCAAACCTGGTTACCCGGGAAAAACAACCCGGCTGCCATTTCCGGTTCTGTATGCAATGGAATTGAAGCGTATAACGACAGCATAATGCTGATTAGCACACTATATGGCGGGTTGAATTTTTTCAATAAAAGAACAAAGTCATTTACACACCTGGATGCATCTGATGGATTTCCGTCGAACAGTATTTATGCTATAAAAAAAGATATAGCCGGCAATATCTGGATTACGAATGATTACGGCATTTATCAATACAAACATGCAGAAAAAAAAGTGATCCCTTTTGGAATTGAACCTGGTATCATTAATTCATCTTTCAGCGCCAACAGGTTTTATCCATTACAAAATGGCCAATGGCTTAGTTTTACAACATCGGAAGCAATAAGTTTCAATCCCACAAATATTGCAGGAGTCAATAAAACCCTACCCAAAACGGAAATAACAGGCTTTAAACTTTTTGACAGACCTATCCCGATTGATTCACTACTGGATCAGCACAAAACACTGGAACTTTCTTACAAAGAGAATTTTTTCAGCATCGAATTTTCAGCATTGAATTACAGCAACCTTGCACAAACTCATTATTATTATCAACTAACGGGCGTGGATAAAGGCTGGGTAGATGCCGCAAACAAAAGATACGCTCAATATACCAATATTGCGCCGGGAGAGTATCTTTTCCAGGTTAAAGCAGAACAGGGCGATCGTGCAGGTAATATTACAAGCTTTGCCATCAGGATCAATCCTCCCTTTTGGGAAACTACCTGGTTTGTTTTGATTTGCCTTTTATTGACCGGTTTATTTTTGTATTGGATCATTCGTTCTAGATTCAAATCTATCAGGAAAGAAGAGAAAATAAAAACAGCATTTCAGCGGCAGATGGCAGATATGGAGATGAAAGCATTGCGCAGTCAAATGAACCCGCACTTCATTTTTAATTGCATCAATAGCATCGATGCACTGATACAGAGCAATGATAAATATCATGCCACTGTTTACCTCAATACATTTGCCAAACTCCTTCGCAATATCCTGGATAGCACCAAACATAATACGGTAAACCTGTCGAAAGATATGGATACCTTAAAACTGTACATTGAATTGGAAAAACTACGCCACGAAAATAAATTTAAGGCGGAGATCAGGATTGCCGAAGATCTGTTACAGGAAGATTATAAAGTTCCTCCATTGATCATTCAACCTTTCGTGGAAAATGCTATCCTTCATGGCATCCGGCACCGGGCAGATGACCTGGGTAAACTGATGATATCGGTGAGCCTGGAAAATAACCATATTAAGTACATCATTGAAGACAATGGTGTTGGCAGACCAAAAAACGGCGAAACAAATGCAGGTGAAAAAACATCATACGGAATTGATATGAGCAGCAACAGGGTAAAACTTTATAATAACGAAAAAGAACCTTCGGTAGAAATAACCGATTTGTTTATTGATGGCAAACCTGCAGGAACGAGGGTAACCATCTTTTTAAAAATAGTTTAATGCTTACAGCCATTATCATAGACGACGAACAAATGGGGCGTATTGCGCTAAAACAGAAATTAAAAGATTATTGCAAGGATGTGAACCTGCTGGGTGAAGCCAGGAATGGGGAGGAAGGCATTCAACTGATTGAAAGCCTGCATCCGGACATTGTTTTCCTCGATATTGAAATGCCCCGCATGGGCGGTTTCGACATGTTGAACAGGATCCCTAAAAAAACATTTCACTTAATCTTTACTACTGCATACGATCAATATGCCATCAAGGCCATCCGGTATGCGGCATTTGATTACCTGCTCAAACCCATCGACATTGAAGAATTGAAAGAAGCTGTATCCAAAATAAAAAAAGAAAATATCAACGATACAGAAAAAAAAATATCTGCTCTTGAACAAAATCTTCAAAGCAAATCCAGTTTAAAAAAACTGGCCATTCATACGCTGGAAGGCCTGTTGTTTTTTGATATGCAGGATATCATTCAACTTGAAGCAAGCAGCAACTATACTACCATTTATTTCAACAGCCAGCCAAAGCTCCTTGCCAGCAAAACACTTAAGGATTTTGAAGAGCTTTTACCCGATGATCAATTTTTTCGCTCTCATCACTCACACATCATAAACCTTAAATACATCAAACGATATATTAAAGGAGATGGCGGTAAAATTGAAATGAAGAATGGTCGCTTTGCGGATGTTTCCCGCAGGAAAAAAGAAGAATTCCTGAAACTGATCGGGCAATAATTAATGAACCCTTGTAAGAGTCCTGGCAGATACGACCTTTCAATCACTATGAGAACTTTTCAATGATGAATCAGGCATTCATTCAACATCCCATTCCTTCATAGTTTTAAAATAATGGGTTAATTTTTAATGCTGCATGAAATAAATCCTATATTAGATCATAAATAGATACTATATGAAACGAATGCTAGTTTTTTTTCTGCTGTTATCATCAAGGATTGGCTATACTCAAAAAATCTATTTTCCGGCAAGAGATCTAACAGCCAACAACTATCCGCAGTCTATGAGCAAATTGGCGGCAGCAGTGATTCCTATCTATAGAAACGATGATAAAGCCGCGTACTATAACGATCTTTTCCGTTTTTATTTTGCAAAACAGGAATTTGAAAAGGTGATTCAATCACTGGATAGTTTTGATATTCATTCTAAGCTTGATAAGCTCTATTTCAAAGTTCCGGGTTTTCATTACCGTGTACACTCAATGACCATGCTGGCCATTCAAAAAGACCCCGCAAAAGAATACGCAAAAGAATTTGTATTACAATTCAACGGCCTTTTCAACTCCTTACCAGAGGCCGGAAGAGAACAGGCTAGCAGTGTTTATGAAGAAGCTGATACAGAAAAAGAAAAAGTAACGTATTTAGAAATGGCCAAAAACTATGAGGTATCAGGCAGCGACAGTATTTCACTCAACAATGCCATTGATTTTATTAAACAATGGAATTTCTGGCAGGTTTTTGATAAAACGGTTTCGTTGGCAAAAAAACAAATGGCTGTTACAGAAAATCTAGCATCTGTAAAAAAACAAAATGAAGGCATTAAAATTGAAGAAGGTGCTACTATTTCTCCCAATGCAAAAACAATCATCAGGAATGTAACGATGGTTGATGTTGAAAAACAAAAACTCATTCCCAATGTAACCGTTAGTATCACAGGGAATATGATCAGTGCCATCAGCACAAAATCTTCCAATGCAAATTTGCCGCCAGATGCAACTATCATTGATGGTGCCGGTAAATTCCTGATGCCCGGAATGACAGATGCACATGTGCATTTTAGCCAATCAGGTGGATTGTACACAAGGCCAGATGGCATCAACCTGCGTAAATACATGCCATTCGAAAAAGAAATTGAATGGACGCATGTAAACATGCCGGATGTATTGAAACGCTATGTTCAATCAGGCATCACTTCAGTAATTGATGTGGGCTCCACTCCTAATTTTTTACAATTGAGGGATAAGTTCGTTAATAAAACATATGCACCTGCTGTATACATGACGGGGCCTTTGATTACTTCTTTTGAACCAGAAGCTTTTAAAAAACTGGGCAATGATGAGCCATTCAACCTGGTGAAAACCGAAGAAGAAGGCAGAAAAATGGTACAGCAACAACTTCCCTATCATCCTGATTTTATTAAAATATGGTATATCGCAAATGGAAACGATAAAGCAGAGGCTGCACAGAAATTTTTACCGGTTGCCAGGGCCATCATTGAAGAAGCTCATAAAAACCATCTCAAAGTAGCCGTTCATGCAACAGAAAGAATAACCGCACAACTGGCGGTGGAAGCTGGATGTGATTACCTCGTACATAGCGTGGATGATGAGGTCGTTTCAGATGATTTTATCAAATTATTAAAAAGCAGGAATGTGATTCTTTGCCCTACATTAGTGGTGCATGATGGATATCGTAAAACATTTGGGCAGGAGCTTGATTTTACATCCAGAGAATTAAGACTTGCAAACCAGGTACAGCTGGGTTCTTTGTACGATCTCAAACACCTGCCTGAACCAGCCTTGATCGGTGCATATAAAAATTCCATCAAAACCAATAAAGCATCTGCCTCAAAACTGGATTCCATATGCCTGGTAAATCTCAAAAAAATGATGGATGCGGGTATCCGTATTGCTGCGGGTACAGATGCGGGCAATATTGGTACATTACATGGCACTTCTTTGCTGGCTGAATTAAATCTGATGAAAAGAGCGGGTATCAGTAACTGGCAGATAATTCAATCAGCTACCATTAATCCAACGTACATACTGGGAAAAGAAAAAGAAACAGGCAGCATTGCCTTGGGCAAAAAAGCCGACATGGTATTACTCAATGCCAATCCCATTGATGCATTGGATAACCTCGAACAGATCAGCCTGGTGATCAACAAAGGCCATTTGATCAAACCCGATACACTGATAAGAGAAACGCCCCTGGCCCTCGTACAAAGGCAACTAAACGCCTACAATGCACATAACCTTGATGCTTTCCTGGAGCCTTATGCGGATGATGTGGAATTATATGATTTCCCGAATACACTTGTTACAAAAGGAAAGGCTGAAATGCGCAAACAATACACTTTCCTCAACAATGTGCCCGAACTGCATTGCGAAATTAAAGAACGCATCATACAGGGCAATACAATCATCGATAAGGAAAGTGTGACAGGCTTTGGGAATAAGCCACTGGAAGCGACGGCCATTTATCAAATAGAAAATAACAAGATCAAAAAAGTGTTTTTTATCAGCAACCGTTAATTTAACGGCATTATAATAATTAGCATTTCAGTAAACTGGAGGATATCTGTAATTTTGCCGCATGGAAAAATATTTAACCGACTTATTCAGCAAACAAAGCTATGATGCCGGCAACTTCTTTTTAATTGCCGGCCCATGTGTAGTAGAAAGCGAAGAAGTGGTGCTTGAAGTAGCCGATAAAGTATCCTCTATTTGCAAACGGTTAGGCATACCCTATATTTTCAAATCTTCGTACCGCAAGGCTAATCGCACCAGTGCCGGTTCATTCACGGGCATCGGGGATGAAAAAGCGCTGCAATTGCTGAAAAAAACCGGCGAACAATACGGACTCCCGGTTACCACCGATATTCATACCGCCCTGGAAGCGGCTATCGCTGCGGGTTATGTAGACATCCTGCAGATACCTGCCTTTCTTTGCCGCCAAACAGACCTATTGCACGCTGCTGCCGTAACCGGTAAGATCGTGAATGTAAAAAAAGGGCAGTTTTTAAGTGGTCCATCGATGAAATTTGCCGTAGAAAAAATACAACAGGCCGGCAACCCGAAAGTGGGACTGATAGAAAGAGGAAATACTTTTGGTTACCAGGACCTGGTAGTAGATTACCGCAACATCACCTGGATGAAAGAGATCAATGTGCCGGTGATCATGGATTGTACACACTCCCTGCAACAGCCCAATCAAACATCGGGCGTAACCGGCGGAAATCCCCAATTAATCGAGACGATTGCCAAAGCGGCCATTGCAACCGGCGCCGATGGCTTATTCATAGAAACCCACCCCAACCCTGCTGTTGCCAAAAGCGATGGTGCCAATATGCTTAAACTTGAATTACTCGAACCTTTGCTGGAAAAATTAGTGAAACTCAGAAGCGCAGTGAAATAAGGAATAAGAAATGAGAAATAAGCAATAAGAAAGGTAGATGCCGCAATGAAAGAATAAACTAACAAATTTAAATTATCCAGTATCTAGTATCCAGTATCTAGCATCCTGTATCTCGTATCCAGCATCCAGTATCCAGCATCCAGCCTCACCAATACCTCAACGGATTTCTCCGGGCATTGACGATGTATTTTTTTACATTCATCCAAAAAGCAACGAACAGGTAAATGATCAGGGGCGAACCCATGGTGAGAAAGGAAATATAAATGAAGTATTTGCGGATCGTGGCCGAAGCGATGCCAACTTTCTCCCCAATGGCAGAACAAACGCCGAAAACATGCCATTCCACAAAGTGCTTGAATCGATTCATGATGTAAAAATATTAAGCGTTAATGGAATCTAATATTAAAATTAGTCCTTTTTTTTCTACAAATCCTTCCTTCATTTCAGTAATTTTGCAAAACCATTTATCTGTATAAGAAATCAGGCTGTTATGCAGTATCCTGTAAAACAAATCGGTTCATATACAGTTTAAATTATCTTTTTTCCAAATCTCCAAATCAGTACTATGGCATTCGACATCGAAATGATCAAAAAGGTTTATGCAAATTTCCCCGAAAGAGTGACTGCAGCCCGTAAAGCAACCGGCAAAGCCCTTACCCTCACTGAAAAAATATTATACGCCCATTTATGGCAGGGCAATGCTACCGAAACCTTTGAAAGAGGTAATTCTTATGTAGATTTTGCGCCAGACCGTGTAGCCATGCAGGATGCCACGGCCCAGATGGCCCTATTACAATTCATGCAGTCTGGCCGTACAGCAGTTGCCGTACCCAGTACCGTACATTGTGATCACCTGATCGAAGCCAAAGTAAACAGCAAAACTGATCTTAGCCGGGCCGTAAATGAAAGCAGCGAAGTGTACGATTTCCTGGCATCAGTATCCAATAAATATGGCATCGGCTTCTGGAAGCCGGGTGCCGGTATCATTCACCAGGTAGTATTGGAAAATTATGCATTCCCCGGCGGTATGATGATCGGAACGGATAGCCATACGGTAAATGCAGGCGGACTCGGCATGATCGCCATTGGTGTTGGCGGTGCTGATGCCTGTGATGTTATGGCAGGATTGCCATGGGAATTGAAAATGCCCAAACTCATCGGGGTGAAACTAACAGGAAAGCTTAGTGGCTGGGCAGCCCCAAAAGATGTGATCTTAAAAGTTGCCGGCATTCTTACCGTAAAAGGTGGAACAGGTGCAGTTGTTGAATATTTTGGCGAAGGCGCTATCAACATGAGTTGTACCGGTAAAGGCACTATTTGTAATATGGGTGCCGAGATCGGTGCTACCACTTCAACCTTCGGGTACGACGACAGCATGAGCCGTTACCTCAAAGCCACCGGCAGGGAAGAAATTGCTGAACTCGCAGATAGCATTAAAGAACACCTGACCGGTGATGATGAAGTATATGCAAATCCTTCTGCTTATTTCGACCAGGTGATCGAGATCAATTTAAGCGAACTGGAACCACACCTGAATGGACCTTTCACGCCAGATCTTGCTACGCCGATCTCGAAAATGAAAGAAGCTGCTGCAGCAAATAACTGGCCGACCAAAATTGAAGTAGGATTGATCGGAAGCTGCACCAATTCTTCTTATGAAGATATCAGCCGTGCAGTTAGCCTGGCAGAACAGGTAAGGGAAAAAGGATTGAAATTAAATGCAGAATTTACCATCACGCCAGGATCTGAACAGGTTCGTTTTACCATCGAAAGAGATGGCTTCCTGGATACTTTTGATAAGATAGGAGCAACTGTTTTCGCCAATGCATGCGGACCTTGTATTGGTATGTGGGCAAGAGTTGGCGCTGAAAAAGCCGAAAGAAATACCATCGTACATAGCTTCAACCGAAACTTCGCAAAACGGGCTGATGGCAACCCCAACACTTTTGCGTTTGTGGGTTCACCCGAGATCGTAACCGCGATGGCCATTGCCGGAACGTTGAACTTTAATCCGCTGACTGATACGCTTACGAATGATAAAGGTGAAAAAGTAAAACTAGATCCTCCAACAGGCTTCGAATTGCCTCCACGGGGTTTTGCAGTAGATGATCCCGGATACCAGGCCCCGGCAGAAGATGGAAGCCAGGTGCAGGTATTGGTTTCACCGGAAAGCAAACGTCTACAGATACTCGAACCATTCCCGGCCTGGGAAGGCATCGACTTGAAAGGGTTAAGACTTTTAATCAAAGCCAAAGGGAAATGTACCACCGATCATATTTCAATGGCCGGTCCATGGTTGAAATTCCGTGGTCACCTCGATAACATCAGCAACAACATGCTGATTGGTGCGGTGAATTATTTCAATGAAAAAACAGATTTTGTAAAGAATCAACTCACTGGCCAGTACGGACCCGTACCCGCCACCCAACGCTCCTACAAAGCTGCAGGCATTGGCTCGTTGGTAGTTGGAGATGAAAATTACGGAGAAGGCTCTTCACGTGAACATGCGGCTATGGAACCACGTCACCTTGGTGTTAGAGCCGTTTTGGTAAAATCATTTGCACGCATTCACGAAACCAACCTTAAGAAACAAGGGATGCTGGCGTTGACCTTTGATGACAAAGCAGATTATGATAAGTTTTTGGAAGATGATGTGATCGATATTGTAGGACTCACCGATTTTAAACCAAATAAAAAACTGGCCTTGGTACTGCATCATGCAGATGGAACTTCAGACCATATCCAGGTGAATCATACCTACAACCTGCAACAGATCGAATGGTTTAAAGCGGGAGCTGCGTTGAATATCATCAGGAAGGAATTTGCCAATAGAAAATAACCGCTCACATAAACGAGTAAACGCAAAATAAAAGGTCCCTGTTAACAGGGACCTTTTTATATAATAGCAAACAATAATTATTAGTTGCCCATCATGGTAAACCTTACACCAAGGTTTACATATGGATGACTGCCATATACATTGAATGAATCGTATGAGTCATCGTATTTTGATGGCTCTACCTGCGATTGCAGGTTATAACCGCCGGCTAACTTAATTCCAAATTTGTCTGATAACGTAAATATAGCACCTGCACCAACATTGCCACCAAAACTAAAGGTGGTTTCTCCAGGATACTTTTCTACCCCATTTGTTAAATCAGGATTATACTCCACTGAAACAGGCTTTGCAGAACCGCCAAGCGCCAATACATTCAGCCCAATCGTCAGAAAAGGTTTTAGTTTATTCTTCTCATTCTTTGGGTTAAGGAGGTAAAACCCTACATTGTATCGAAAGGCTAGTCCCAGTTTCGACTTACCGGTAACGGTTACTGGTGTCAAAAGATTAACATCGCGGGTTTGATACTCAAACTTGGTTGGCAATAAAAGTTCCAGGTCGTTCCATTGAAAAAACCGCTTGCCCTTATCACTTCCATAACTGTAATAAATACCTGGCACATTGCTTTTGCCATCGCTGATGAAATGACCAGAGAAACCCAGGTCGTACGTTCTGCCACCCCTCGTTAAAAAGCTGGCTTTTTTATACTGCGCTTCAACCGACAATGAACAGGCAGTCATCACTAATAGGAAATAAAATTTTCTCATCTTTATTGTTTTGGTTTTAGTAAAATATATTTGAATGAATTTTTATAGGCAGCATCTACAAACGCAAGCACCTCGCTCCATTTTTCCTTTGGCAAGTTGGCTTGTTTATACATCTTGCTGACCTTTAAAATAACCTCCCCGTCTTTTTCTTCCGCTGTACTGCTATATGCACCGGCTTCGTTATCTACGGAAACATTCAGTTCACGCAGACCATCAGCTGAATAACCATCCGGAATTTTAAAACGAATGATCCATGATAACGATCTCGGGTAGCCGATATTAATATCATGCTGTCTTACGCGTTCATCTTTTTTGATTTGTAATTGTCCACCCACCAGCCCTGAAAGATTCACCAGGTATTTCTTGCCGGCTTTCCTGATCATAGATGGAAGTTCAAAGTCTTCGGTGAATACAAGATCCTTGGTTTTGAGTGTACGTCCATCGCTTCCGATCGTAAAACCACTGCACTTTACTTTTTGCGAAAACTCGTTCTGCAACTGGCTCTTGACAAACTCAGGCTTTTCTTCCTTGAAATTATCTTTCAACGCTTTAACTGCTTTGTTATACTGTTCCTCCTCCACAGACCTCATTTTATCTGTAGGTGAAGTGCCGCCGTAATTCTTATAATCATCAAGCATATATGTTGTATACTTCAATGCATCACTGATCTGGCGGGTTTTAGTAATGCCTTTATAGGTAGATGTGCGTGATACAGCAATTGAATTCATGTCTTTTGTTAACGAGGCATTCATTGTAAATGACGATGAATTATCATTTACCGTAGTATTGGGCAATGTAAAAGTTTTGATCTCCTGTTCCCCTTTTTTGGTTGGCTCCGAAATGATATAGGCTTCGCTCCCAACAAGGCTTTCCACCAATTCTCCCGGGATGCTGTGATCTGTTATGTTGAAATAAAGATCATTGTTTACTTTGCATACATACCTGATCTCCTGGTCAAATAAAACATCTTTGAGGCCGACGACCGAATTCGAAATGGTGATGATCAGTTCAGACTTGATATCCCTTTGAAACAGCAACGACCCAAAAATGAACGCCGCAGTCTTATCATTCAGGTAAGTATCCCTGTTCACCACAATATTGCGTAGTTTGTAATAAACATTCTTGATGTATTCTTTTTCCGGCCAGTCTTTGGCGCCAAGTTTCTTCAGTTCGGCCCAGGTTTGATCCACAAAATATTGTACAGTACCATAACCGTAACGGGTATCTGCAACCTGCACATAATCCTCCCAGGCCTTTTTCGCCAGTTCTTCTTTGGTAAACCCTGATTTGATCTCTCCTTTTTGCCCGATCAAGGCTCCCTTTATTTTGTCATTGTTAGCGTAGATCACCTGGAATTTCACCAGCGGACTCACTTTATAGACATTGATAAAATTTACATCCTTTTCAATGGGGCGGTCTTTATCAGTAAATACGAACCGATTAAAATCACTTTCTGGTGCAACTTCCTTTTTAAAGTCAGGTGCTCCGTTAAAAGATAATGATTTGAAAAAAGATTTATTGTCAGTTTCAATTACGATCTGGTTGAACAGGATGGGATAATTCTTGGCACATAGTTCATACTGCGGCGTAAATTCAATATAGCCTGATCCTGCAACATCCAGTTTACTCTTGGTTACGGTTACATATTCAAGAATATCACCTGCCTCCAGGTCTGGGATGGCCACTTTAAAATAAAGGCGCTGGCTACCACTTTGCTGGTCAAAAAAACTTTTAAAAAATTCCGGGATATTGGCTGATTGCTCTACGGCTACTGCATCATTCAACGAAACATTGGAAACCGTGCCTCCCTGCTTAACGATCCTTGCGCTGAATCCATCTGTTTTATCACTATACCTGAAGAAGATCGTGGTGAAATTCTTTACTGCATTTTTATCATTCAGTTTGATGCGAAAGCGAACATTCTCCTGGAAAATGAGGCTGCGTTCACCCCTCGACAGAAAACCCATCCTCGATTTCTTATCGATGGTAACACTGCGGCGAAAACCGATCACCGTAGCCGACTCATTTTTATATTTATCCGGAACAGCTGTAAGGTCAAATGCAGGGGTATTTTCACTCCACATTGGCTTGGCGTTATTCTCTATATTATCCAGGAAATCTTCATTGATAAAATCCTGCGACTGTGCAGTGAATGCCATCAACACAAAAAGAATTGGCAACAGGATTTTTCCGGCTGGTCTCATTTTCATTGTAAGTGATTATTTATTCGTAATACTTAACAGGTATTGATTGAATTCTTTAATGGCATTGATGAATTTCGTCCAATTCGGGAAATCCGTTTTTTTGATGATGCCATTTTTTATAGAAAGCTCTTTCTTTAAGGTCATTTTATTTCCGTTAAGAATATACTCACCCTTGAATTCGTACCCATCATATACAAGCTCAAGATTTTCAGGCTTGTCAATGAATTTTTTATCAGCAGGAACTGAAAGGGATATTTCATCTTCGAATTTGATCACTTCATCCAGGTCGTAACCTTCTATTCGCTTTTCATCGGGAACATATCGGTCGAGCGATTTAGGGAAAAAATCTACCCCAACATACTTGTCTCCACTGATGGTGTTTACCGTATTGGAAAGATCAACATTTCCTTCAATGGATACCGGCAACTCACGGTTACCCAGATCCGAAGTTTTAATATTGGTAGCTACCATATTATCGTTTCCGAATTCGATATAATTATTCAGGTATTTTTCTTTGTTAGTGCTGGGAAGTATCTGGTAAGACTGATGAAATTCGGTACGCTGGTTACCGGTAAGTGTTACTTTCACTGTACCGTTCAATGTTTCTCCGGCGAGTACAAAATCGGCTTTGGTGAGTATTTTATTATCAGCCGGGGTAAGCATTGGCACAGTCTTGATCTCAAACTTATTGCCGTTAGCAATCATTACTTCTTTGCCTTGAATGCGGTATGCATCTTCCCCAAAAGGTCCATAGTTTTCCGTACCATCGAGGTAATAAGTTTTTCCACCAAAGTACAAAGCACAGATCGCGTGGTTATTTACACATAGTGCCGGTAATGATTGTGAATAAGGCAGCATCCTGGTGCCGATCCAGGTAAAACGTGCATCATATCCGGCCATCTTTAAAAATTCAGTAAGCAGGTTGGCCATGCCTTTGCAATCACCATATTTTTTGGAAAGTACATCCTGGGCCGAAGCGGGAATATAACCCGAATATCCATTCTCATAAGCAATGTACCGGATATTGTCCTGTACCCAGTAATAAATCGCTTTGATCTTATCCAGGTCTGCCGTTTTCCCCTGCGTGATCTTAGCTAACTGGGTTTTCAACGTTTCTTTTTCATTGCCTGCCATTTCATATAAACGGTTATTCCAGGCATATACATCATCTGTTTTATCAAAACCTTTCAATTCATCTCCTTTACTCATAAATGATTTGATCTGGATGATGATATGCGGATCCGTATAGGCCCGGCCAATGCGCCTGTATTCAGACTTATATGCAGGGATATCCTTCATGATGAACACATAATTGGTATAGCCACCTTTTTTAGTTTCCTGCACTTCCACTTTGGCCCCATCAAAATTCATTCGTTTAAAATCAACGGATAACCAATCGGGCACTTTAAATTCGATGACCTGTTCTTTGATCGGGTAAGAAGAATGAAAAAATAACCGGGTAAGATACTTGCCATCAGCGTATACTTTTTTAACGGTGATCCGTGACATGGCCCCTTTCTGGTTGAAGCGTATCGGGTAAAACTGAACCCGGCTGTCATCAAAGAAAATCCCATCATCTGTAACCGACCGATCAATGCCAGATCTTTCGGAAACCACATATTTACTTCCGTATTTGACAGCCCGCTTAAATGTTTTTATCTCGATGAATTTATTGTAATACTCGGCATAGGTCATGCTGGAAAATTGTTTCAACGATAAAAATTCATACTCCGCATCTTCCTGAACAACCACGACCTTATCGCCGAGGGCATTTTTCCCCTTATCAAAGGTGAAGTACTGGTAACCTGATGTGCACAGGATGTCATCTTCCTTGAATTTTTTACCATAAGTTACAGCTGTATTCACATCATCATCCAACTGTGCAGATAACGTTAAGCTATTGCCTGCTACCAATATGCATAGCATGAACAACCGCATTGGCATAATTGATAAATAAGATGAAATGGAGTACAGGTTTTTGCCTGGATTGGAATACAGGCTGTTAGCGCCTGTAATGCTTTTATTTCTCATATGGGCCTTAAACGGATCGTTTAAAATTAGTTTGGGAAAATGAAAATAATCATATTGTATAATATAGGGAAATTTAAATTTCATCCTTCCCGGTGTCACTTGGTTGTAGTGATGCTGGTAGAATAACGTATGAATGAATGCTGCATTTCTAAACTAATCTCCCAGTACATCAAACCAAACTTTTTTAACATCATTCCAGTCGCCATTGTAATTAATGGTTAGCTCCTCTCCTTTTCGGATATCCCTCACCGTTTTTACAAAGATGGTTTGTTCATCAAAATCCATAAAATATTCGCAATTGCTGGTATAGCTATGGTTGTAGATCGGAATTAAACCCAGTGCCATGCAACATTGTTTCTTCGTGTTACCCCATTCAAAAATATAGTCATGCAGCAGGGTTTGATCAAGAAGTTTACGATCTGAAGCCGGCATTACAATAACAGGAGAAATTTCTACTACGGTGCCCGCCGCTATTCTTTTGTCGGTGAAAACGGCCCTGCCTTTTTTTTCCGTTTGAGCCACTTGTAAACAGGGATTTATCATAACAATTCATTAAAATTAAATGAGGTAAATTGCGAACGCAAACGAAAATAATAAGAATCTGCTGATGTCGTTGGAAATGGAAGACATATCGCTGCAAAATCAGTTCGAAGAGGTGATCGCTTCCGAAGACAAACTGGCTATCCAGGAATTCCTGAATAACCAGAATATAAGTGACGTGGCCAACCTCATCTATGAAAATCAGGATTTTGAGACCCAGATCATTTCACATCTTTCCATTCACAGGGCTGCCAGTGTTTTCAAAATCCTGGACCTGGGTGAACAGAAACGCATCATAAAAAATCTACCGGCTTTTAAATCGGCCGAGTTATTGAATGAGTTACCGGCTGATGACCGCGTAGACTTTTTAGAAGAACTACCAACCGGCACCGTTAGAGAACTTATCAAAACACTTGACCCCGAAGAAAGAAAAGTAACCCTGGAACTCCTGGGTTATCCCGAAAACAGCGTGGGCAGGCTGATGACACCCGATTATGTGTATGTGTATGAGTACAACACAGTAAAGGAAGTATTGGAAACCATCCGCAGGTTCGGAACCAATACCGAAACCATTGATGTGATCTATGTAATTAACCAAAAAGGTGAATTGCTCGATGATATCAGGATCCGCGATTTTATCCTGGCTTCTCCCGAAGTAAAAGTAAATGAACTGATGGATGACCGCTTCATTTCCTTAAGAGTGAACGACGACCAGGAGCTGGCCAACGAAGCCTTTAAAATGAATAACCGGGTAGCCTTACCCGTTATAGATGATAATAATATCCTGTTGGGGATCGTGACCATTGATGACGTGCTGTGGGTTGCCCAGGAAGAATTCAGTGAGGATATACAAAAGATCGGGGGTACCGAAGCGCTTGACGAACCTTACCTCGATATCAGCATCATCAAACTGGTTAAAAAAAGGGCCGGATGGCTGGTATTGCTGTTTTTGGGAGAAATGCTTACCGCAACGGCCATGCAATATTTCCAGCACGAAATTGAAGCTGCTACCGTATTGGCATTGTTCATCCCACTCATCATGAGTAGCGGCGGTAACAGCGGATCGCAGGCTTCCACCCTCATCATCCAGGCCATGGCACTGGGAGAGCTAACCATTGAAGACTGGTGGAAAGTTATGCGACGGGAACTGATCTCGGGCCTTTTGCTGGGGGTTATCCTGGGCAGCATCGGCTTTCTACGGATCTTTTTATGGCAGAATCTGCACATTTTCGATTATGGCATTTACTGGAACCTGGTGGCGGCAACGATCTTCTTTTCCCTGATCGGTATTGTATTGTGGGGAAGCCTGATGGGGTCCATGCTGCCGATCATCTTAAAACGGCTGAAACTCGATCCGGCAGCGTCTTCTGCGCCTTTTGTGGCTACGCTGGTGGATGTTACAGGAATTGTCATTTATTTTTCGGTTGCCTACATGTTTTTGAAGGGTATTTTGTTATAGTGGTCAGACCAACATTCAACATCAAAATCTGTGGTTTTCCCCGGATCTCAGGCAAAAATCTCCAAAATCTGACCTCTTCTAACTTAACATTTCATATTGAGAACAAATTCATTAATTTGCGCCAGCAATATCTCAACGGCTGCTTCGTTTAATGGCTCTATAATGACCTGAAGTACAAGCTTTCATCCTGTACATGCCAGTAGGATGATAACATGAAGCTAAAGAGCGCACTTCAGCCGGATCATTTAAATAATTAAATCATTACCATATGTGCGGAATTGTAGGTTACACCGGCCCACGACAGGCTTACCCGGTTATTTTGAAAGGCTTAAAAAGGCTCGAATACAGGGGTTACGACAGCAGTGGCGTTGCCCTGATGAACGGTGGCAAACTGAAAGTATTTAAGAAAAAAGGTAAAGTGGCCGAATTGGAAGAACTCCTGATAGGGAAAGATGTTGAAGCCAATATTGGCATCGGGCATACACGTTGGGCTACCCATGGCGAACCAAGCGACCGCAATGCTCATCCACACTCCTCAGCCAGTGGCAGGCTCGCCATCATTCACAATGGCATCATTGAAAACTATGCCCAAATCAAAAAAGAACTTTTGAACAAAGGCTATACTTTCACCAGCGATACCGATACAGAAGTATTGCTGAATTTCATTGAAGACATCCAGAAAAACAACAACAACGGTAGCCTGGAAGAAGCCCTACGCATTGCCCTGAAAAGGGTAAGCGGTGCTTATTGCATTTTGCTGGTAGATCAGAACGATCCTCATACCATCATAGCCGCCCGTAAAGGCAGCCCGTTGGTGATCGGCATTGGCAAAGGAGAACATTTCCTGGCCAGCGATGCATCACCCATCATAGAATACACCAAGGAAGTGGTTTATGTAAACGATTATGAACTGGCCATCGTTAAACCAGATGAACTGATCCTGAAAAATATCGGGAACGAAACCATTACGCCTTATATCACCAAGCTTGATATGGAACTGGCCGCCATTGAAAAAGGCGGATATGATCATTTTATGATCAAAGAAATTTTTGAACAACCCAGTACCATTTACGATTGCTTACGCGGACGTTTAGACGCTGCTGCCGGCACCATCACGATGAGCGGTGTTGAAGAAAATATAGAACAACTTAAGAATGCAAGCCGCATTATGATCATCGCCTGCGGAACCAGCTGGCATGCCGGGCTTGTTGCCGAATATATCATTGAAGAACTGTGCCGTATACCCGTAGAAGTGGAATATGCATCAGAATTCAGGTATCGCAACCCGATTGTTAACAAGGGTGATGTGATCATCGCCATATCGCAGAGCGGGGAAACCGCCGATACCCTGGTGGCTTTGGAAAAAGCCAAGGAAAACGGTGCATTCATATTCGGTATCGTGAACGCAGTAGGTTCTTCCATCGCCCGTATTTCTCACGCTGGCGCTTATACGCATGCGGGCCCGGAAATCGGTGTAGCTTCTACAAAAGCATTTACAGGGCAGTTGACCGTTTTAAGCATGATGGCACTGAAGATTGCCAAAGAAAAAGGCAGCATCAGCAACGAACGTTACCTGGGCCTGTTGAACGAACTACAGGATATTCCGGAAAAAGTTGAATCCATTTTAAAGAATGCTGAAGACATACGTAAGATCGCAGAGCATTATAAAGATGCCTCCGACTTCCTGTTCCTCGGAAGAGGTTATAATTTCCCGGTTGCACTCGAAGGCGCCCTGAAGCTGAAAGAAATTTCCTATATACATGCTGAAGGTTACCCTGCAGCTGAAATGAAGCATGGCCCGATCGCTTTAGTAGACGAAACCCTCCCCGTGGTTTTTATTGCAACCAAAGATCTTTATCATGAAAAGATCGTAAGCAATATGCAGGAAATCAAAGCCAGGAAAGGAAAGATCATTTCTATCATAACAGAAGGAGATGATGTTACGCCAGGCCTCAGTGATCATTATTTTGAAATACCCCCGGCAGATGAACTCATTGCACCAATACTCACCGTAATACCGCTGCAATTGCTTTCTTATTATGTAGGCACGGCAAAAGGCATCGACGTGGATAAGCCGCGTAACCTTGCGAAAAGTGTAACAGTAGAATAAGTTCAACAACCAAAATATCCTGAATAATGTTATCCTGGATATTGTTTGTATGTCAATTTTCCTTATTAACTTGAAGGATGATCAGCACATGAAAAGCGGGTGAATATTTTTATTCGTTCGCCATCCAATCATTAATTATTCATAAACTGCATGAACATCATTCAAACCCATCCGGTAGGGGAAATAGGCTATAATTTCATCGACAAAAAATACATTCCAAAAGGTAAGGACGAATACCATCTCCGGTTTAAACAAAACCGGAACAATGTAAAATACCGGGCACTCACCTCCGCCGAAATAGACACACTCATCGCCAACAGGAACAGTTCCGATAACTGGAAAATGGTACAGGTTACCAAAGGCTTCAATGCAAACCTGGTGAAAAACTGTAAATTCTTCGGCCTTGTTCGCATCGGTAGCCTGCAGCCCCTTTACCACGAATTTCATAATTTCCGAATGGCTGTTGGCATATACAACAGCACCATCATCAGTTGCGATCTTGGAAATGATGTATGCATCGATAATGTGAATTACATGAGTCATTACATCATCGGAAACGATGTGATGATCGCCAATGTGAACGAACTGGCCACTACAGATCATTCCAAATTCGGGAATGGAATTTTGAAAGAAGGTGAAGATGAAAAACTTCGCATGAAGATAGAAGTATGTAATGAAAACGGCGGCCGCCCAATCGTACCATTCAATGGCATGCTGGCCGGCGATGTGTATATGTGGAGCAAATACCGGGATGATGAAGCCCTCCTGGAAAAATTTAAAGAATTCACGGAGCTAAAATTCGATCGGCAACGTGGTTATTATGGCAAGATTGGTGAACGCACGGTTATAAAAAACTGCCGCATCATCAAAGACACCTGGATCGGTTCCGATGCCTACATCAAGGGTGCCAACAAACTCAAGAATATTACCATTAATAGTGATGCCGACCGTACCTCACAGATCGGTGAAGGTTGCGAACTGGTGAATGGCATTGTTGGGTTTGGATGCCGGATTTTTTATGGCGTAAAAGCCGTTCGTTTTATCACCGCTTCTCATTCTCAATTAAAATACGGTGCTAGGCTCATCAATTCATACCTCGGCAACAACTCTACTATTTCCTGTTGCGAAGTATTGAATTCACTGATCTTTCCTGCACACGAACAACATCATAACAACTCATTCCTGTGTGCATCATTGGTGATGGGACAAAGCAATATTGCTGCTGGGGCAACCATCGGCAGCAATCACAATAGTCGCAGTGCAGATGGCGAGATCGTTGCCGGCAGAGGCTTTTGGCCCGGCTTATGCGTGAGCCTAAAACATAATTCCAAATTTGCCTCGTTTACCATCATAGCCAAGGGCGACTTTCCATCGGAGCTGAACATTCCCATTCCTTTTTCGCTGGTAAGCAACGACGTTACCAACAATCGTTTGTTGATCATGCCGGCCTATTGGTTCATGTATAACATGTATGCCCTCGCCCGCAACGCATCGAAGTACAAGGATCGTGATAAGAGAACACAGAAGACACAACACATCGAATACGATTACCTGGCGCCAGATACCGTCAATGAGATCTTTGATGCGCTGGACCTTTTTAAAAAATTAGTGCCCAACGAAAAAGGAGAAGCAACTGTTACAGGCTGGGAAAATACCGGCAGGCCAACCGTGCTTACGAAATTACCGCAATCAACAGCTGTATTCAGGGAGATGATCCAATTGTATGGATGCAGGAACCTGCTCAATCATATTGCATCAATCAAACCTGCTGATTTCGATACTTTCAAAAAAACACTTTCTGCAAAGATCAGCAGGAGCAAGTGGCTAAACATTGGTGGCCAGCTCATTGCTGAAGAAAAAATGCAGCAAATGAAACGCTCGGTGAAATCGGGAAAAATAAAAAGCTGGGACGACATTCATCATTTTTACGAATCAATGGGCAACCAGTATGAGAATGATAAATTAAACCATGCTTATACCAGCCTGCTGGAAGTATTGAACATTACCTCCAAACAATTCACGGCAACACTTTTCAAAGATATCCTGCTCAAAACCATGAGTACGAACGACTGGATGACAAACGGCATTTATGAGGCCCGCGAAAAAGATTACAGCAATCCCTACCGGAAAATGGTGTATGAAAACAACGAAGAAATGATCAAAGTAATCGGCAGGCTGGAAGACAATAGCTTTATCCAGGAGCAGATGAAAAAATCAGATCTGTTCAAAAAAGAAGTTCGGTCGCTTATTAAAAAATGGAAGTTATAAGGCAGCAGCTC
>ERZ795056.394-NODE-394-length-56196-cov-7.810157_pt1 | contig 56196 bp, 18 predicted proteins | sample MGYA00375140_ERZ795056 | MGnify/ENA primary metagenome ERZ795056 (study PRJEB30185, sample SAMN05720227) | activated sludge metagenome | isolation source: Anaerobic digester | place: USA | collected 2015-03-09 ...
ACTGATCCGGTGAAGGAAGGACTTGAACCGGTACAAATGGTCTGAGATGCCGATATCGTATTGGTTGCAACCACTGGTGTAACCGTTACCTGAACTGTATCAGAATAACTTACGGCACAAACACCGGAAGTCACTCTTCTTCTGTACCATCTTGATGTTGTTAAAGTTCCGGGTGTATAGTTGATTGTAGAGGCGCTGGCAGAAGAGAAAGTTCCGGAAGCAGATGTGGCCACTTCCCAGAAATAGGCATAAGTGGTTCCGTTGCCTCCGGTCGGCAGAGTACCCACCAGGGTTGCAGGCACAGTATTGGCGCAAATGGTCTGGTTGCCTGTAATGTCGTTACCCACGATTGGAGTGTTCACCGTAATGGCAATGGCAGAAGATGTGCTCACCGGGCAAGGACCACCAGAAACAACCCGCCTGAACCAGGTTGTTTGTCCCAACACACCAGGTGAAATACCCTGACCTGTTTCTCCTGATACGGTTGAGAATCCAGTTGAACTGCTTGTGGTAGATGATTCCCACGTGTAGGAATAAGGTGAAATTCCACCTGTTGGAACACTTCCGTTTATTGGAGCAGGTGGGTTAAGGCTACATATGGTCTGGGCCGCTGTAATTGTGTTTCCGCCAATAAGTGGACTAACTGTAATTTTAACAGGCAAAGAGTATGTGGTACAAGCACCAGAAATCACCCGTCGGCGGTACCAGCGGTTCGTGGTTAGTGCTGCTGAAGGTGTAAAATCCTGACTTGTTCCAAAAGCGGCTCCGTATCCGGTAATACCAGGGCTGGTAGTGGAAGTTTCCCAGCTGTAAACAAATGTGCCGTTACCACCTGTTGGAAGAGAGCCGGTGATCAGAGCTGGAACAGATCCTGTACAAATGGTCTGGTCGGTGGCAATGGTATTATCAAAAATCGCCGGATTTGTGGTGATTTTAATGGCAGGTGATGTAACATCCGGACAAACACCTGAACTCACAACTCGTCTGAACCAGGTAGATTGGGTCAATGGATCAGGAGTATAAGATATTGAGACCGGACCAGATATGGTGCTGAAACCAGACACAGCATCAACAGTGGATGATTCCCATGTATAAGTATATGTTCCGGATCCTCCTGTTGGTGTACCGGTCAGTGCTGCCGGAGTTGCGCCTTCGCAAATGGTTTGGTTGGCAGTGATGGTATTGGCAATGGCAGCCTGAACTGTTACCTGAATGACATTGGAATACTGCGGACAACCATCGGCTGTCACAATTCTTCTGTACCAGCGGGTTGCGGTTAATGGTGCTGCCGGAGCATAATCAATTCCATTCTGGCCGGCAATAAGTGAAAAGCCAGTCCCTGCGCTGGTGGCAGAAACTTCCCATGAATACGTGAATAAACCGGAACCATTTGTAATGACTGGTACGGTACCAATGTATGGAGAGGCGATGGTGCCTGTACAAATGGTTTGGTCTGCAGAAATCGTATTGTTTGAAATTCCAATATTGGAAACGGTTACCGTGACGGCTGTGCGGACACTTTCAAAGCCGGCAACCGTCTGACTTACATAATACGTGGTACCATCCGTAACCGGATCGGTAGACAGCATTGGCGTTCCACCTGTAGAAGTTGAGTACCACTTCAGATTAGAACCTGTCGCAACGAGAGCCGCTACAGTTGGTGATGTACCGGCACAGATTACCTGATTGGATGCAACCGGGGCTGAAGGCACCGGCGCTACGGTGAAATTGTCAAGTTCGATTTGGGCAGAACCCGCATTGAAAACAAATTTGATATTCCGCAGACTTCTGAGAGGATCAAATGCAGCTGTCTCGTCAAAGGCAAGTGTCGTTCCAACCCAAACATCCTCTTTGTCATTGTCCACCGTTTGGAGGGAACCATCTGGAGCAATGTAGCTAAGTGTTGAACCCGTATTGTTGATTACCCAGCAAATGGTCTGAGTGCCGCTGAAACTGGCAGTGCTTGCTGTATTGGAGGCATTCCGAAGTGAAAACTCACCATCTGTTGATGAGAGATTGACACCCAGATTGGCATGAGACTGAGTTGAATTGTCCGGAGAATAAGCAGTACCAAATCCAAAACCCATCTGAAACAATGCAGCATTTGTTTGAGCAACAGTGTTTCCCGACACTGTCATATCAAACTTATAGAAAGCTGCTGTTGGAATGGGATTGAAGTCTGTTGTGCGGCTGAAAATTCCCACATTGGCAGACCGCACAAATGTGAGCTTCTGAGTACCAGCCGGCACTTCGAATGAACATCCTGCTCCGTTTGAACCAATAAAGTTAAACTGAGCAGATGTTGGGGAAGATCCACAATACGTACCATTTGTAATACTTGCATTGCTCGTATTAGCCAGTGTGGTATTGTATTGCTGCTGGTACAACTGAGCGAATGAAAATTGCCCGGTTGAAATAAAAATCAAAAATCCCAGAACCGCAGCAAACGGAAGAGGGATCCTGGAATACACCAATTTTTGGATGAATTCCGGTTGAGATGGTGTTGAGTTGATAAAGTAGCGTTTCATCATGGCACTTTTGGGAAGAAGGTATATTCGTTGAATTCGATTACAGACCCGTCGAATGGACAGATGAGAATGAAATCAAAGATGATGTAAAAACGGCAGACCGATGATCAAACAAACCCAGTGTAAGGTTTGCGTCCGGAAAGTGAATGCAAAGCATTGTATTCACCTTTAAGGTAACGTTTTGTAAATTCATGAGTAAGGTTGATGGTCAAATCTTGGACAAAGAAAAAACAAAAAATTGGAAATTGAAAATAAATTCTGGAAAAAGTCACATAATTCCCGAAAATTCTGTGATTCGACCAAAGACATCAACCCATGTAATCTGTGTTACGGAAAGTCAATCCAATCATTTTCCCGGTAAAATCATAATTTTCAATTTTCCCTTTCAATTTCAAAGTTCAGTTTCTCCATAAAAACCAGACAGAAACAAAAAAATCCCGGACGAGCCGGGATTTCAGAATTTCGTTTTTCGCACAAATCAGGGCAAAATCCCTATGTAGTTTTCCGGAGTAATTTTAAGCAATTCGGCTTTTACTTCATCCTTCACAGGCAATCCATGGATGAATTCCCGGATGGTATTCATATCAAGAGAACCACCCACTCTGGACAACTTTTTGAGTGCTTCATAAGGCTCCGGAAAATTCTCCCGGCGCAAAATCGTCTGAATGGCTTCGGCAATCACTTCCGGGTGCGCCTTCAGGTCCAGAGCAAAAGCACTTTCATTGATCTCAACTTTTGCGAGTCCTTTTAACACCGACTGAAACGCCACCAGCATATGCCCTACCGGCACCCCGATGTTCCGAAGGACGGTACTGTCTGATAAATCACGCTGTAATCTGGAGACCGGCAGTTTCTGTGAGAAATGCGAAAATAAAGCGTTGGCCATTCCAAGATTGCCTTCTGCATTTTCAAAATCAATCGGATTCACTTTATGAGGCATTGCCGATGATCCAATCTCTCCGGGCTTGATTTTCTGCTTGAGATATTCCAGGGAAATGTACTGCCACATGTCACGACAGAAATCAATTAAAATCGTATTGATTCGTGACAGTCCGTCAAAATATGCGGCCAGGCAATCGTAGTGTTCGATCTGTGTTGTATACTGTGATCGTTTCAGGTTCAGAGACTCCACAAAGTCATTACCGAACTGTACCCAGTCAATTTCCGGATAGGCAACATGATGGGCATTGAAACCACCGGTCGCACCACCGAATTTCGCCATGAACGGAATCTGATCCAACAGCTCCAGCTGACGGCCAATCCGCTCAGCGAAAACCAGCATCTCTTTCCCAAACCTTGTCGGAGTAGCCGGCTGCCCGTGGGTTCGGGCCAGCATCGGGATTCCAACCCAGTTTTTTCCGTTTTCCAGTAACCAGTTCTGAATTTTGACAATTTCAGGCCGGATGATCACCATCTCGTTTTCTTTGAGGCTCAGAGGTATCGCCGTATTGTTAATATCCTGTGAAGTGAGCCCAAAGTGTACAAATTCCTTCCAGGCATCCAGACCAAATTCAGCCAGCTTTTGTTTGATGGCGTATTCCACCGCCTTCACATCGTGATTGGTTGTCTTTTCAATTTCCTTTACAACCTGCGCATCTTTCAGATTGAAATCTTTTACCCAGGAGCGCAGTTTCATGACTGCCTCTGCCGGCAATGGGGGACAATTTTTTACATCCAGATTGGCGAAACGAATCAGGTATTCTACTTCAACCCTTACCCTGTACTGGATAAGGGCGCACTCAGAAAAATATGGGGTAAGACCCTGAATCTGTTTGGAATAGCGACCGTCCAGTGGAGAGATGGCCAACAGAGAATGAGAAGACATTTGTGTTTCAAAAGACAAAAGTCAACAAAAATGATGGACCACCAAGCAGTAAAGTTTTGCGTTCCGGAATTTTCCAATCAGAAACCAGGCCAATTCTATTCAGGAAAAATCCTGTCTGAGTAACGAATTCCGGTGAATACCAACGCAACAACCGAACAACTGTATGCTGCAATCCTGTCAAATTCCATCAAAACAAGGGGATTTACCTATTTTGATCTTCCAAACAACCAAACCGGATTAGATTTCGGCCGCTTATGTTCTGGATTCGCATCTATACCTTTATACTGCATGCCTCCGCCTGGTTTGGCCTGGTATTGGTTGTAGTGATGCTGTTGCCTCCGGTTCATGGTGGATTTGATCATCATGGTCCTCCCCTGCCACCAGACCTCATCCTGCTATTCCCATTGCTGGCCGGGTTCTACTATCTCAATTCCCTCGTATTTATTCCCAAAGTCCTGGCCCGCCAAAAACCGGGCTTGTATCTGGGCCTCCTCAGCATCTGCGCCTTTGTGATCATGCTGGTTCCTACAACCTTTATCATTGCTCACCGCCCTGAATTTGAACACGATCCACATCCATTTCCTCTGGTTCCGATTCTGGTTTCTTTTTCGTTATTTCTGATGGTCCTCATTGCCAGCACCGGGAATAACATTGTAAAAAACTGGTTCTCCGCCGAAAGTCAGAAACGGGAAATCGAATTTCAGAAAACGGCTACCGAATTGTCGTTTCTCAAATCACAGGTCAATCCTCATTTTCTGTTCAATACATTAAATAACATCTACACGCTTTCGATTCTGAAATCGGATGTGGCATCCGATTCCATTCTGAAGCTTGCCGGAATGATGCGGTACGTACTGACCGAGGTTGGAGAAAAGTCAGTTCCTCTTGAACAGGAAATCGATTACGTTCAGCAGTTTCTGGATTTGCAGAAGATCCGGCTGACCAATCGGGTAAAAGTAGAATTTGACGTTTTTGGTGATGTCACAAGACATGTAATTGCCCCCCTGATATTCCTGCCTTTTATAGAAAATGCCTTTAAATATGGTGTGTCCACCCATCAGGATTCGGTCATCAAAATTACCATTACTCTTAAACCCGGGAGTATCACGCTACAGACACAAAACCAGGTTTTTGAAGAGAAACTGGCCAAAGAACTGTCCACCGGAACCGGTTTGAAAAATGCCCGGAGAAGGCTGGAAATCCTGTATCCGGAAAAACACTGGCTGCGGACGGAAACCATTGGAAATCAATATTACGCAGACTTAACCTTAACCACCTGACAATATGCTTCGATGTGTGATTATCGACGATGAACCTTTGCCAATTGAATTGCTTTCGGCGTATGCTGCCCGGATTCCGGAACTGACAGTTCTGGCCAGATTCAACGATCCGGTGATGGCAGTGGAATTCATCCGCAACCATGTTGTGGACCTGATATTCCTGGACATTCAGATGCCCCACCTGAATGGGATCGACCTTTTGAAATCTCTCCCTATAAAACCCATGGCCATTTTCACCACCGCCTTTCCGGAATTTGCTGTGGATGGCTTTGAACTGAACGCCGTGGATTACCTGCTGAAACCATTTGATTTTGAGCGTTTCCGGAAGGCAGTTGAAAAAGCCACCGAGTTCAATGCTTACAACCAGCAACCAAAAGGTATGCCCAAAGAGGCTTTCATTTTTGTGAAGTCTGAATACAAGGCCGTCAAGATTAACCTGTCTGATATCCTGTACATAGAAGGAATGGACAGCTATGTGAAGATATATGCCGGAGGAAAACCAGTGCTAAGTCTGATGAGCATGAAGGCTATGATGGAAATGCTTCCGGCAGAGGATTTTCTGCGGGTTCACCGCTCGTTCATTATTCCGATTTCGAAGGTGAACAGCATCCGCAACAAAGTGATCAAGGTGGGGGACAAAGAAATCCCGATCGGTGGCACCTACGAAGATGCGGTGGAAACCATCCTGAAGAAAGGAAACTGATCCTTTAGCGGACGCTATCCGCCGGATGGGAAGGTTTCGCAAAGGCATCCCGGTTGCCCATCACCCTTTTATATAGTCTGGAAAAGGTGTCACCAAGTTTCAGGTCTTTGATCCTTCGTTCGGTTTCTACTTTTACGGTACCGTCCGGATTGCGGGTCATACGGTAGTAAAAGGGAACGGATTCTGATAATGGCCTGGAAAGATCAAATCCGGTCATCCCGAATTTGAGGGTAAAAAAGCGGGTTTCGTTTTTCACTTTTTCAACCGAATAAAAATGATTGCTGAACCAGATCATCCGGTCTGTGGCATATTCGTTCCGGTATCCTTCCAGAAGATGTTCATTCCGTCGTAAGAAAAGGTAGGGAATATTCTGATCCGGATCCAGTAAGGAATAATCACCGACAAAATAGCCCGAATCAACTTCGGCCACTGTGTACCACAATAGAATATTGAACGGTGTGGTGCCCGTCATCTGGTGGGTGGATTGGATGCCTTTTTTCACCAGTGATTCTGAAAAGACTCCATTCACGTACAATTTGGCTGACAAAGACAAGAAAACGTACAAGCCACTGATGATCAACGCACGACGGGCCAGATTCTGTCGCCCTCCATTGTTACGTTTCATGATCCACAAGGAAATGGCGGCAATGAGCATGGGCAACGTAAACGCCACATCCACTATGAACAGATTGCTGAAATTGACTCTGAAATCACTGAATGGCAGAAAGAGTTGAGTGCCGTAGGCGGTGAGGCTATCCAGTAAGGGATGTGTGAGGATGAGAACAAAGAAAAAAAGGAACCACTCTTTCCATGAAACGGGATCCTTCATAAAACGGAAGGCCAGCCATGCCAGAAAGGGAGCGATCAGAAAAGGGAAAACAATGGAATGTGAGAACCCACGGTGAATGGTGATTTCGCGGATGGGATCTCCAAAAACCAGGAATACATCCAGATCCGGAATGGTATTGGCAATGGCCCCAAACAGCAACGCCTTTTTCCCGATTTTCTTTCCCAGGACAACTTCCCCGAGTGTAGCTCCAAAAACAATATGCGTCAGCGAATCCATGGTGCAGCTGTTTGACTTTTCAGTCCGCAAATAAAGGGAATCAGTCTTCCTGATTTGATAATGGTTTTCATCGTTAAGAAATGTTTTTCAGGCAAGTGGGCATCATGACAATTTTGAACACAGGGCTGCAGAGGTTGACTGTCAATCATTCCGGAGAATTGGATTTGCAGGTTTTTTTTCTAGTTTTGCATCCTCTATTGCCAAAAATGAAAACCAAAAAACTGATTAGCAAATACTTAGCCAGTCTCTGGCTATTTTCTGTGCTGGGTTTTCTGGTATTACAATCGGGCTCAGAGCTATCGAAATCAAGGAATTCCCAACAAAAAAATCAGGATACACAGGAGCAGATTCTGGTGGCTACTCACCAGAGCCAGGCTTCGGATATTTCTCCGGATGTTAAGTTGCTTCCTGCCTTTTTGTTGCCGGAATCATTCGATTACCGCATCAATACCCGGATTGGCATTCCTTCCGTTTTTGAATTTCATTCGCTGCTTAAAGCAGTTCTGATTCAGATATTAACCTCGGGCATTTCCATTAATGCGCCCTGACGGTTATCCTTTTTAACCCCCGCCTTCTTTAAGGCACTCTTATTTCAATCTTAATTTTTTATTCTAATTCTTTATTTCTCAATGAGAAACAAAACCTTACTAATTGTACTTACTGTAATAGTATCGGCATTGTGCCTGTACTATTTATCGTTCACCTGGATTTCCCGCGGCATTGAAAAGGATGCGGAAGAATTCGCCACCACCAATGGTGTTGTGAACCAGCAGAAAAAAGCGGCCTATCTGGATTCACTCTGGGTAAATCCGGCTTTCAACCTTTTGGGCAAAGAGCTCACTTACAAAGACATCAAGGAAAATGAAGTGAAACTTGGCCTTGACCTTATGGGTGGTATGCACGTAACAATGGAAGTGGATGCCAGCGATATTCTACGTGTACTTTCCGGAAACAACCAGGAAAAAGTATTTGTGGATGCGATGCTGGAAGCACGTGAAATGCAGAAGACTTCTCAAAGCCCGTATCTGGATCTTTTCATTAAAACGTTCAAGGAAAAAAATCCGGGACGTTCTCTGGCTTCTGTTTTCAGCAACAAAAACAACTCCAATCGGATTGACTTCTCTGCCGATGATACCAAAGTAACAGCATATCTGAGAGATGAAATTCAATCTACCATTGACCGTTCGTTTGAAATCCTCCGTACGCGTATCGATAAATTCGGTGTTACGCAGCCCAACATTCAGCAGTTGAAAGGAACCAACCGGATTCAGATCGAACTTCCAGGTATTTCGGATGCCGCCCGTGCCCGGAAAATCCTGCAAAGTGTTGCCAAACTTGAGTTTTTCGAAGTTTGGGAAGGCAATGAGTTCAATCCATATTTCATGGCACTGAACGATTTCCTTACAAAAGAAGAAGCCGCATTGAAAGCAGGCAAATCAACGAAAGAAGCCGATCTTTTTGCTGCTGATTCAACTGCGACTGCAAAATCAGATTCAACTGCTTCGAATGCAGATACTTCCACCACTGATTCAGGTGCTGCCGCCCTGGCCAAAGAACTGGAAGGCAAAAAAGATTCCGCAGGAAAGAAAGACAGCCTGAACAGCAAACAAAGTTCTACACTCGCTGCCTTGTTTAAAGGTGTGTACGGTGGAGTTGGTGCCAGCATTAAAGATACGGCAAAAGTAAACCGATTGCTGGCCCGGAATGAAATCCGGAACCTGTTTCCAAACAACATGAAAGCCCTTTGGGGAGTGAAACCAGAGAAAACCTCTGCTGAAAAAGTAAAAGAGCAGGATGCAGTTCTTCCACTTTATTTTGTGAAGAAAGGACGTGATAATCAAGCTCCTCTTGAAGGCTCTGTGATCACGGATGCCCGTCAGGATTTTGACGAGCGTGGTCAACCTGAAGTTACCATGGCGATGAACTCAGAAGGTGCCCGTATCTGGAAACGTCTGACTGCGGCCAACATTGGTCGCCGCATTGCCATCGCGTTGGATAACTATGTATACTCTGCGCCAAATGTTCGCAACGAAATTCCAAATGGTAATTCTTCCATTTCCGGAAGCTTCACTGTAGACGAGGCAAAAGATTTGGCCAACATCCTGAAAGCCGGTAAGCTTCCGGTTCCGACCCGCATTGTGGAGGAAGAAGTTGTGGGACCGACATTGGGTAAAGAATCCATCAATCAGGGTCTGCTTTCGATTGTGGCTGGTTTCATTACCATCATCATCTTCATGATTGCCTACTACAACAACTCTGGGATTGTGGCAGACATCGCGGTATTGCTCAACGTATTCCTGGTTGTTGGAATGCTGGTTCCGGTTCAGGCGGTATTGACTCTCCCTGGTATTGCCGGTATCGTATTGACAGTTGGTATGGCCGTGGATGCGAACGTACTGATCAATGAACGGATCCGGGATGAAATCCGACTCGGAGTTCCACTCAAAGAAGCTGTTTCAAAAGGTTATACAGCTGCCTCCACTTCCATCTGGGATGCCAACCTTACAACCGTTCTCGCCGGTTTTGTATTGTTCTATTTTGGTTCCGGACCTGTTCAGGGCTTCGCCACCACTTTGATCATTGGTATCTTCACTTCCCTCTTTACCTCGGTGTATATTACCCGTATCATGGTCGAAAGTCGACTTGAGAAAGGTGGAAGTTTCTCTTTCTCAACTGGTTTGAGCAAGGATCTTTTCAAAGATGTAAACTTCGATTTCGTATCAAAAAGAAAAATCGCCTACGTGTTTTCGTCCATCGTGATTGGAGCAGGACTTGTGTTCATCGCTGTAACCGGTTTAAATTATGGTGTCGACTTCAAAGGAGGCTGGAAATATGTGGTTCAGTTTAACGAATCTGTTAAAACAGATGATGTTCGTGCTGCCCTGGAAAAACCATTGAGCGGTTTCCCTGAAGTGAAATCATTCGGTTCATCTGAAAAAGTACAGATCACCACTTCATTTATGATCGACGACCTGTCTGAAGATGCCGCTGGTAAAGTACAGGCGAAAGTGGAAGAAGGTCTGAAGTCATTCGGAAATGGAAAATATGAAATCCTGTCCACCGCCAAAGTTGGACCGACTGTTGCCAACGACATCAAAGTGAATTCAACCATTGCTGTTGTTCTTGCACTGGCATTAATTTTCGCATTCATTGTGTTGCGTTTCCAGAAAGTGGGATACGCAATGGGTGCAACACTGGCTCTGTTCCACGATGTGCTGATGGTGTTGGTATTTTATTCGGTTTGCCGGTATTTCCTTCCGTTCTCTTTGGAAATTGACCAGAACTTTATTGCTGCGATTCTGACCATTGTGGGTTACTCAGTGAATGATACCGTGGTAATCTTTGACCGGGTACGGGAGTTCTTCAAAGACTCTGCGTTGGAAGCCGATCCAAAAACGGTGATCAACCAGGCTTTGAACGATACCTTCTCCAGAACGGTTGTGACGGCATCTACGGTATTGTTTGTGGTATTGATTCTCCTCTTCTTTGGCGGTGAAACCATCCGTGGTCTGAGCTTTGCCTTGCTGATTGGGGTAATCTCCGGAACCTATTCGACCATCTACATTGCGATTCCTTTCGTAATCGATGCTCCGGGATCGACCAAGAAAATTACGCTGGAGTAATCCAGTTCAGTCCAAAAATCAAAAAAGGCTCTGCTGGATGCAGGGCCTTTTTTTTGCTCCGATTTGGTTATCCGGTTATTGTTTCAACGTCAACAATTCAGGCTTCCTGACCAAAATCAACTTATTCAAATCCCTGCATCATATTCTTCCTGAATGAATGGGAGTTGATTTGGTTTAAAACCAATCAATACTATGATCAAAGAAGTAACCGGTGATATTCTACATAGCAATGCCGAAGCAATCGGCCTGGGTGTTGCACCATTCGACCATTTTGAAAGCGGACTGGCTCTGAGCCTGAAAGAACAATGGCCATCGATGGTGAAAGACTTCCGGCACTATTGTCATCTGGCGAACCCAAAACCTGGTTCCGTCTGGATCTGGGCAGGTGCCAATGGCAAGCGGATTGTGAACCTGATGACCAAAGAAGCTCCGACAGGTGAAAAACACAGCGGGCATGCCGGCAAAGCTACAGTGTCGAATGTGAATCATTCATTGAAAGAACTAGCGACTCTGATCCGGAAGGAAAACATAAAAAGTGTGGCATTGCCTAAACTGGAATCCGGATTCGGGGGACTTGACTGGGCAGAAGTGAAACCATTAATCGAGTCGCACCTGAAAGATTGCGGGGCAGATGTATTTGTCTATTCCTCGTTCCAGAAGGACGTGGTGGGGGCAGAATAACCCATTCACCTCCCTGTTAACAAAAAAGCCACGGTTGATGCCGTGGCTTTTTTGTTGGCTTATGTGAATATCAATATTTCACCGGAAACGAATCATTTACCAGATCCACCACCACTGATTTCACTGCACAAGCCGGAGCTGGCTGACCAGAACCCACCGGATCAAAATGCGGCAAAGGATTGATGAATGTAAAGTTTTCGGAAACAGCTCCGGTTGCCTTCAGATCATTGAAGCCATGAAACACAACCTTTGCCTTTTTGAATTTGCTGGCAAATGAACCGTCGGTTTTACCAAATACAACCTGGCGCTTTACCGGATCCAATTGAATAGCTCTTTTGTAAAAGCTGCCATTTTCATACTGGTAAGACTCGCCGTCATCTTCGTAATAGGTGAATGGAACGGCTTTTTTTCCATTGTACACATGAACCACAAGAGTATCGGTTGGCTTTTCAGATGTACTTTGCACCTGAGACTGCATTACCACCACTGAGCCGCCTTTCACAAATACCGGCAGCTTTTCAATCGGACAATCCACCATTTCATCTTTTCCTCCCTGGAAGAAAGCATCATTGTACAAACTGTACCAGCCATCAGCGTCAGGTAACAGGATGTGGGTCATTTCCTTATTGCTTTCCACAGGACAAACCATGATGGATGGTCCGAAGTAGAACTGATTCTGATACTTTCCGTCATAAATGGCTCCATTGTGTGTGTGGTTGATGGCCAGCGATCGGTTTACAGGAAGGCCGGTCCGGTTCGCTTCTGCAAACGTGGAATACAGATACGGGAGAAGTTTGTAACGAAGTGAAATGTAGTTCTTATTGATGGCTTCTATTTTCTCTCCATAACTCCATGGATCGGATTCCTTGGTATCAATGGCAGAGTGAATTCTGAAAAACGGAGAAAATGCCCCGATTGATATCCAACGCCCAAAAAGCTCTTTGGAAGTACCACCGGCAAATCCACCCACATCCATTCCGCTGTATGGAATTCCGGTCATCCCCATGCTGTTGATCAGGCGGATTCCGGACATCATGTGATCGTCTGAGGATACGTTGTCACCCGTCCAGACAGCGGCATACCGTTGAACACCGCTGTATCCTGCCCGTGTGAGAATAAAAGGACGTTTGTTTCCAAGCAATTTGCGGGTTCCCTCGTAAGTGGACTTTGCCATTTGCAATCCATAGAGATTGTGTCCTTTCCGGTGGTTTCCTTTTTTACCTTCAAAATGAAATTCAACCAGATCCGGAAAACGTTGACCCCAGGTGGCAGGTTCGTTCATATCATTCCAGAAACCTTCGACACCGCTGCCGACCAGATCTTTGAATTTTCCGCCCCACCATTCACGTGCTTTTGCATTGGTGAAATCAGGGAAATGGCACCATCCTGGCCAGACCTGACCTGTGTAGTTGGTACCATCCGGATATTTCAGGAAAATGTTTTCTTTCAGTCCTTCTTCATACGCGTTGTAACCTTTCTCTACTTTCACTCCCGGATCAATGATGGTGACAGTATGGAAACCTATTGATTTCAACTCGTCATTCATTGCTTTGGGATTTGGAAAACGGGACTTGTCCCAGGTGAAGAGCTTGTATTTCTCCATGTAGTGAATGTCCAGAACCATGGCATCGGCAGGAATTCCCTTATCACGGAAGGTTTTGGCCACTGTCAGCACTTCTTTATCGGGATAATAACTATAGCGGCACTGTTGCAGACCGAGTCCCCAGAGTGGTGGCATAGGCATGCGGCCGGTCAGCCATGTGTAGGATTCAATAATTTTGGAAACAGTTGAATTGGAGATGAGGTAATAATTCATGTCACCACCCTCGGTTGTAAAACTGGAAAACCGGTCATTGGATGCCCCAAAATTGAAGTGGGATTTGTATGAATTGTCCATGAACAGGCCGTATACCACATCGCCATGTTCGCCAATGTAAAAAGGAAGGGACTGATAAATCGGATCTGCACCCGCCGGGTAAGCAAAGTAGTCGGTATTCCAGTTGGTGTACCCCTCCCCTCTCCGGTTGAGCGGGCCAGTTTTCTCTCCAAGGCCAATAAAACGCTCATTGGGCTGAAGTTTTTTGTATGTCGTGGCCTGTTCACCATTCCATCCGGTTCCAAAAGCAGGCTCGTCTTCATTGAGGAGCTTTCCTTTGGCATCAAAAAAGCGAAGGCGAAAAGGTGATTTGGAGATTTCCAGTCTGGCAGAATCGGTTTTTAATACAGCAGAGGCTCCGTCAGTAAATTCGAATTTCGGATCAACAGGCTGGCCGACAACGGCATAGCTAAGTTCATCGAAGGTGGTACCTTTTGAATAATGAACCCGAATGATGGAAGAGTTGTAAACCGTAATTCTGGTTCTGGCATTGGTAAGAGTAATCGACAACCCATCTTTCTCTTTCACAATGGCGGTCACATTGCCGCTTGCCTCATACAACTGTGCCTGACTGGCAACCGGAATGAGAACCGATAAGAAAGTAAGGTTCTTTACAAATTTAGAAAAAGTCATGTTTAATTGGTTATTACTAAGAGGCCGGCAAATTGGCATTTTTTGAAGAATCCATGAAATTAGTCTGCCGATTGGGTTGAATTATTGCCATTTGGGGCCTCAAACCAGCATTGACAATATTGAAAAAAAGACAGAAACGGGATCATAGTTGTATTTTCAGGATTGAACTTATTCAGAAAAACAGAAAGCAGACAAAAATAGTAGACTACAATTTGGTCTAAATTATTGATTCTCAGAAATCTCAGGCGGAGCTGTTGAAAATCAGAATCCACAGTTTTTGGTACTATTCCATATTCATTTCTACTTTGCGCTCTTATTAACCAATTAATCTTTCTTACGTACTTTTTTAACACCGTTACATCATGTTCCAAACCTGTGCTTTTTTGCGTTTTCCGTGTTTTTCGTTTTCCAGATTAAACCGTTAAAAATCTGAGTTCAACAAATTAACAATCAAGTCACCTATATGAAAAAACTGTATGCAAAGATCTTTGCCATGCTGGCATTGGCGTTTTCATTGACCAATCTGGCATTTGGCCAGGAGTTGGAGATAAGTGGAAAGGTTACCGATGCCAAAGATGGCTCCGGATTACCGGGGGTAAACGTTCTTGTCGTGGGTACGCCTGCTGGTGCTATAACCGACATTAATGGTAGTTACAAACTAAAAGCGAATATCGGTGCGATTCTGGAATTCCGCTTTCTGGGATTCACCACAGAACGCAGGACAGTCGTTGCATCTGCCGTTATAGATGTTAGTCTTTCAGAAGAAGTAAAAAATCTGAAAGAAGCGGTTGTGATTGGGTATGGACAGGTCCGTAAGAAAGACCTGACGGGATCACTTTCCAGCGTAACATCTAAGGATTTCCAGACTGGAATCAATACAACTCCTGAGGCACTGATTGCCGGGAAAGTAGCCGGGGTGCAGATCACCAATAACGGTGGGTCACCAGGTTCAGGAAGTACCATCCGGATCCGGGGTGGTGCGTCTCTGAATGCCAGCAACGATCCTTTGATCATTATCGATGGTGTACCTGTAGAAGGCGGAGGAGTAAGTGGTTCACCCAATGCTCTTAGCCTGATCAATCCAAACGACATTGAGAGTTTTACCGTATTAAAAGATGCTTCAGCAACTGCTATCTACGGTTCGAGAGCATCCAATGGTGTTATTATCATCACTACGAAAAAAGGAAGCGTTAGTCAGCTTCGGCCAACCATATCATTTTCAACACAGAATTCCATTTCTCAGCCCTACCGATTTATCGATGTTTTGAGTGGCGATGAGTTTCGTTCTTTGGTGAAACAATATGGAACACCCGCTCAGAAAAAACTCGTTGACACTGCGGGGACAACCAATACTGATTGGCAAAAAGAGATTTACCGCTTAGCTTACACCACTGACAACAACCTGAGCTTTTCGGGAAATCTGAAATTTAAAGAAGGATACAATCTGCCATACCGCATTTCCGGCGGCTATCTGAATCAACAAGGGATCCTGAAAAGAGATCAGATGGATCGTTTTACTGGCGGGCTAAACCTGAGTCCTGTCCTTTTGGATGGAGATCTGAAAGTGAATCTGAATTTCAAAATTGCTCGTACGACGAATTTTTTTGCAAACAGAGGTGCAATTGGATCGGCCGTTGTTTTTGATCCTACCAAGCCGGTTAATGCTACAGACAGTCTGGGGAAAACACAACTAGGAGGATATTTCGAATGGACAGATAATACTGGCAAAACCCCTTTGAGTCTGGCACCTAAAAACCCGGTAGGTTTGCTGAACAGCAGGGAAGATAAAAGTGAAGTAAACCGTTTCATAACCAATATTCAGTTGGATTATGCGATTCCGTTTCTGAAAGATCTTCGTGCAAATTTGAATATTGGTACCGACCGATCAGAAGGAAAAGGAACCGTGAAAGTGGATTCGATCTATGCTTCTGATTTCGTGCGAAAAGGAGTGAACAACAACTACCTTCAGAAAAAACAGAACAACCTTCTGGAGTTCTATTTCAATTACAACAAAGAAATCAAAGAAATTTCCAGCCGGTTTGACGTTGTAGCTGGGTATGCTTACCAGGATTTCCTCACAACGACGTACAACTATGCTGATTTCCGCTACAATGGAGACACAATGCCTACTACAAAACCAGTTTTCCCTTTGGACAAACCTCAGAACCGTTTGATCTCCTATTATGGTCGATTGAACTATGTGCTTATGGAGAAGTTTCTGGTTACCGGAACAGTACGAACCGATGGATCTTCCCGATTTGCGAAAGAACAACGATGGGGATTTTTCCCTTCTGTTGCCGCAGCTTATACACTATCGGAGGAGTCATTTATCAAGAAAATCCCGGCAATCAACCTCCTGAAGGTGCGAGTGGGTTATGGATTGACTGGGCAACAGGATATCGGCTCCAATTATTCTTATCTACCATCGTATCGATTAACAAATCCTTCAGCTCAGTATCAGTTTGGAGACCAATATTTTTATGGATATCGTCCTTCCCCATATGATCCTAAAATCAAATGGGAGCAAACGGCAACCACAAATGCAGCAATTGACTTCAGTTTATTTTCAGACCGAGTTTCCGGAAGCGTTGATTTTTACCTGAAACAAACCAGTGACCTACTTAATACAATTCCAGCACCAGCAGGTACTAATTTCAGTGACCAGATTCTCACAAACGTCGGTAGTATTGAGAACCGAGGGGTGGAAATCAACATTAATACAGTACCAGTAAAAACACAGGATTTCACCTGGAACTTTGGTTTCAATGTGACCTTTAATCAGAACAAGATAACAAAACTAACGACAGCAGCTGATTCTAACTTTCTAGGCAATCCTACTGGAGGTATTGCAGGAGGGGTTGGTTCAAACATTCAGATACAATCTGTTGGTTACCCAACCAATTCATTCCTTGTTTATCGCCAGGTATATCAGGATGGAAAACCAGTTGAAGGACAATTTGAAGACCTGAACGGTGATGGTAGGATCAATGAAAAGGATCAGTACCGTTACAAACAGGCTGCCCCAACTAGCTTTTATGGTATCAATACTTCAGTTAACTATAAAAAGTTAACGGTCGGAATGGTGTTGAGAGGAAGCTTTGGAAACTATGTTTACAACAACATCTACTCTGATAAAGGAAACCGAAATGCTGCTTTTCTCCAAACCGGTTATGTGAACAACATTTCTGGCAATTACCTGGAGACAGGTTTTACAGGTAAACCAGTTGGAGGAGCCTCAACAGACCAGATTAGGTTGTCTGACTACTATGTTCAGAATGCTTCTTTCATCCGATTTGACAACCTGTTTGTTTCCTACAATTTTGGAGAGATTACGAAGAAGTTTAGTCTGGCAGCAAATTTCAATGTTCAGAACGCTTTCTTCATTTCCAACTATAAAGGTATTGATCCTGAAATCGGAGGAGGAATTGACAATGATTTTTATCCAAGACCACGCGTTTTCACCCTCGGCCTGACAGCGAACTTCATGCCTTAAACTCATTTAAAACGACATTTCATTATGAAAAAGAATTTTCAAATCACTATCTGGATTCTGATCATTGGATCCGGACTTATGGTCTCCTGTCACAAGGACCTGGACCTTGTTCCGCTAAATGATGTGACTGCCGATAAATTATATTCTACAGCAGAAGGATATAAGCAATCTCTTTCCCGAGTGTACAGTGCCTACGCAACAACAGGAAACGATGGACCAGCCGGAGTGCCCGATATTCCAGGCGGTGGTGATGAAGGGTTTTCAGATTTTGTACGGGGTTTCTGGAATCTTCAGGAACTTACGACAGATGAAGCCGTTATTGCATGGGGTGATGCGGGGCTTCCGGATATCCACAACCATACATGGTCTTCAAACAACGGTTTTATTCGCCGGATGTATGCCCGTTGTTATTTCCAGATATCTCTTTGTAATGAGTTTATCAGAGAATGTGCTGAAGACAGACTTTCAAAAAGAGGTATTCCGGCAGATGCCCGCACCCAAATTGAATTCTATAAGCAGGAAGCCCGCTTCCTACGTGCGTATCAGTACTGGGTACTGGTGGATCTGTTTGGATCCGTCCCCTTCAGTACTGATAAAGATATTGTAGGGGCATTTTTACCGAGCCAAGGCAGCAGACTGGAAATTTACAACTTCATAGAATCAGAGTTGAAAGACCTTGAGACGAAACTAAAACCTGCCAGAAGCAATGAATATGGTCGTGCAGATGTAGCAGCCGCACAAGCACTTCTTGCCCGATTGTACCTGAATGCACCTACCTATGCCGGTGTGAGTAAAAACAATGAAGCCGTTGAATATGCAAGCAAAGTGATCAATGCAGGATATTCACTTGGCGAAGACTACCAGCAAATGTTTGCAGCCAACAATCATCTGCCTCAATTCAGCAGAGAGTTTATTATGACAGTGAATTATGATGGCTTGCAAACAAAAGGATTTGGTGGTACTCATTTCCTTGTTCACGCATCTTTGGGAGGCACAATGAACAAAGCTTTTGCTGGTGTGGAAGGTCCATGGGCTGGTTTACGTGCAACCAAAAACCTTCCTTTGCTGTTTCCGGACACCGGAAACTATGGTGATAACAGCGTAGATCGCAGATCAATGTTTTACAACTCTGGTCAATCACTTGAAATCACCAATGTCTCGACCTTTACTGACGGCTATGCGGTTTCAAAATACAGAAATATTGTGTTGACAGATGTGGGTGTACCGGATTCAATTGGCTTTACTGCGGACAGTATCGCATTTCGCATTCCGTCACATGGACTTGTAAAAGGCAACTTTATTAAAGTTCAATTTGCAAGTCCGAATCAACTAAACGGTAACTATACAATTGGTTACGTTCAGAAAAACAATCCTTCCGTCTTCAAAGTGAAGTCAAACAAAAAACTTGTTTTAGGTTTGACAACCGCTTTTGGAAAAGTTCAGAAAATCAACAAAGGTGTAAATCCGGACCAAACGTTTGTAGATATTGATTATCCACTATTCCGTCTGGCTGAAATGTATCTGATTTATGCAGAAGGTACTTTGCGGGGTGGAGCAGGAAGTTTGGCTACCGCCACCGGTTATATCAACAACCTTCGTGAGAGAGCGTATAGTAACAGCAGTGCAAACATCACTGAAGCAAATCTGACCCTTGATTTCATTCTGGACGAAAGAGCCCGTGAACTGTATTGGGAAGGTCACCGCCGTACCGATCTGATTCGTTATGACCGCTTTGTTGAGGGAACGTATCTGTGGCCATTTAAAGGTGGAGTGATATTCGGAGCTGCTATTTCTGATTTCCGAAAACTATTTCCTATCCCAGTATCTGATCTAACTGCCAATCCAAAACTGAAACAAAATCCAGGCTATTAATCAATATGACAATGAAAAAGAACTTTGTTTATCTGTGTTTAGCAGGCTCACTATTAACTGCTGGATTTACTGCCTGCACTGATGAAACCAGAAAAGATAATAAGCCACTTTCGGGCCCAACTCTTCGTTTTGATTCGGTTGGTGGTGTGAAAGCTGGATCTTCTACCCTTTTTGGTTCCATTACCAATTCAGGTGGTTTACTGATTTCAGGGAAAGGCATTTTGTATTCCGATACAACCAGCAATCCAACGTTTAAGCATGTGGTGAAAGTGGCTACTGGGGAAGGAACTGGTTTATTCAGTACAGCTGCCACACCATTGAAACCAAGAACTACTTATTACGCCCGGTTGTTTGCCCGAAACTATATGGACACAACATATTCGGACGTAATCACGTTTTTCTCAGCCCCAGCATTAGCAAAGGTTTCTGCCGGTGTCGTTTCTGAATTTGGAAGAGATACGCTTAATGTATCTTCTACTTTAACAGACAATAGTTTTGAAACCATTTATGATCGTGGATTTGTCTATGGTGAGTTTACCAATCCAACCTTAGTGAACACAATTGTATCCGTAAATTCAGATTCAACTGAAAACGGATTTTCAACAGTTATTCGCAATTTAGGGCCTGGAAGGAGATACTATATTCGTCCATTTGTTAGGAACCGAGGTGGGGTTGGATATGGCGCTCAGGCAATAGTTGTCTTACAGCCATAAATCATTCCTATTAAACAACAAAAAGGCCTGATTTCTCAGGCCTTTTTTATTGTCAATAGTTTCAATATAAGTCGGTTTTATTTTACCATTCCTTGCTGGAAGCGGAATTATCGTTTGGGACAATCATGTAAATATCGGTGCTTCCATATCCGCTTGCTCTTGCAGATGATACAAACATCTTCTTGCCTTTGTCCAGCTCAAAATAGTGTGTGTCGTTGCCTGGAGTATTGATCGGATAACCCAGATTTTCAGGTTCTGAGAAAGAGCGGGTTTCTGAATCGTACACCGATTTGAAAAGGTCATAACCGCCCAATCCTTTCAGGCCTTTGGATGAAAACACAATCGTCTTGCCGTCCTCCATCCAGACCGGTGCGATTTCGTCGTCCAGTGAATTCAGCATTTTGGAGATCTTCCATGGTTTGCCCCATTTCGCTTCTGTACGGCGTTCCACCATAAACAGATCGTATGTGCCGTCGAAAACGGTATTGTTCGCAAAAATGATCTTATCCATTCCTTTGCTGAAGTTTCCATCTGGTCGGAAATACTTGGCCGGTACTTCTGACTTCAGGTGAACCGGATCCTTGAATTCGTTTCCGTCCCTTTCCACTTCCCACAGTGATCCACCATGATCATGGCTGTACAAAAGCAATTTTTCTGAATTATCAATCCACTGGATGGATGCAAACTGAGACTTTTGACTGGAACGGGGATGCAACGGAATAGCTTTGCTCCACTTTCCATCTGTCTGAAGCAAAGAGTAGTACAATTTGGATGAATACTGTCCGTCTGCTTCCGGAATCTCATTGGCAAACAAAGGTCTGCGGGATGTGAATACCAGAATCTTTCCGTCCGCAGACACAATCGGTGAATGCTCGGTAAAAGGACTGTTGATGTTTTCGCCCAGGTTTGTAATGTCGAATGGTGATTTATCCCCGGAAAGGAAGTGAATCTCAGTCCGGTGAATCTGCGCAATCAAATCTTCCACGCCTTTACGGAACTCATCGTTTGGCCCTGAAACCACCAGATACTTCCGGTAGCATCGCAGTGCCGAATCAATTTTCATGTTGAGATGATACGCTCTACCCAACCAGAACTGGTAATTTGGATTGACTTCGTTCTGCGGGTTGTTCGCGAGTTTGATGTGCTCAAGTCCTTTTTCAGGCTTGGATAAAAACAGGTTACACATCCCCGCCTTCAAATGCGAATTGATGTTGTCCTGTCCTTTGTAAATCAGTTCTTCAAACAGTGGAAGTGAGTTGTAGAAATCTTCCTGTTCGAATAACTTCTCGGCTCTGTCAAGTGTGGCGGAAACCTGTGCTGTTGTTACTCCGGTCGTAATGGCAAATAGGGATGCCATTGCAGACCAACGTTTCAAATTGATCATAAGGAACAAAAGGTTTTGGTATAAATCGTTTAAAACCTGTGACGAAGGTATTGGAGCCGGACTTCAGGTTTCATCAGAAAAAACCTAAAATGATACATGCGTGATGTAGCACTGGCAGAAATATCGGAAACCCACTCAAATGACCGGGAACCTTGAATAAATTTCCAACAGAACAATCTGAAATTCTAAAGGTAATAGTCGTATAGCCAGCGCTTTACAACAGGGTGAAGTATTCCGGGACTTTCGTACACGTCCTGAAACGATGTCACAGAAAGGTCTGTTTTGTTCTTTGATAAACATACAAGATTTCTCCAGATCCTGCCCTTTGATTGTGTCAACGTGAGATTCTCTGAGACAAATAATCCAAAAGTCCCAAGTAAAGGCAGCGTTTTTTCCCAGGTTCCCGGATCAAGGAGTAACCAAATCCTGCCTTGAGGAAGACAAACAGCGGAGCAACTTTTCAACCAGTTTACCCAACTGTGCCCTGTGTTATGCATCGACTGATTCCTTCTCTGATCCGGACTCCGGAGATGGTTCAGGAAAAATGGCGGATTGCAAATGACACATTCAAAACCACCCGCATTTCCTTCAATAAAGCTTACTATGGAAATATGATGAACTGTCAGGTTGTCCGACCATGGTGAAGCCTGGAAATTCAACCGGCAATCCTCAAATGCTCCCTCGTCTTTTTCAACAGCGACAATTTTTGATTGGGGAAATTTCTGGGCGATCATCAATGAAAGCAACCCGGTTCCGGATCCAACATCAAGTACGCTTGTGACGGGAGAACTCTGTTCGGATTCCCGCAATGCCACATAGGCTCCGAAAATGCAACTGTCGGTACACACTTTCATGGATGTCCTGCCCTGCTCAATACGAAACTCCTTAAACTGAAACCAGCTGTTGCCCATTCGATTTTATTTCCTCCCGTAATCAGCCGGATTTTCACCCCAATGTTCCGTCTCCCACTTCCAGATGCGGTTGGTCACCTGATGCGTGTTGAGCCAAACCAAAGCCCGGTCGACCAGCTTCCAGGCCTCTTCTGTGCGGTTATCACGGACCAATTCGCTCTTCACTTTCTTTTTCTGAACCCAGCTGAGTGCTGTGACCGAATCGGAATAAATGGGCAGATTGGACTCATGCTTATATAAATAGGCCAGAGCATGTACAATTGCCAGAAACTCACCAATGTTGTTGGTGGCCAGCCCGATCTCCACTCCGAACAATTTTCTCTTTTCCGGCATCAGAAATCCCTGGTATTCGGTTGGTCCGGGAACTCCCAGGCTAGAAGCATCCACTACAATAAAAGGACCTTGAGGTGGCTTTGGTTTTCCTGACGTGTTTCCTGAAACGGGCGATGACGTACCAGACTGAGGAAAACGCTTTTTCGCCCACGCCTCTTCCGCTTCCTTCTTCGAATCAAATCCTTTGTAAACCGCCCCTGTGTACTCAAAAATCTGAGCTTTCGCTTCATCCCAACGGGTATAAACTCCGGGTGTCCGTCCTTTCAGAACCACATACCATTTTGGTTTCGCCTGCGCCATAACTGAACTGCAAAGAAAGGAAATTGACTTCTGAAAAATAAAAGGCTTTGCGAATCGCCTTTCCTGTTGGCATTCAGGCAATTCGTTTTGCATTTTTGCACCCTGAAAACGCCCCCATTGAAAAACAACAGTTTAGAAAATTTAGAGCAGCGATTGGGTTTTGATCAGATTAAACTCCTGATCGCACAGGAATGCCATGGTGAAGTTGGAAAACAATTGGCCATGAACCTGAAAATGAACCGGCAATATGACCCTGTGATCAAACTACAGGAACAGGCAGATGAATGCCGAAGACTCATTCAGGAAGGTATCCCTTTGCCCGAAAACAACTTTTTCGATCTGCAGTCCTATGCCGATCAACTCGAAATTGAAGGATTTGTGTTGATGGCCGATCAATGGTCCAATCTCAGTCGTGGCCTGAAAACCATCGAGACTGCAGTGAAAGCACTGCGAAAAAGTCAGAATCAGTTTCCTCAATTGTTTGAACTGTGCAGCAAAGTCGAAATACCAACAGAAATATTCTATCGGATCGAGACTGTTTTTGACACGGACGGTGCCATCCGAGATACAGCTTCACCTGAGCTCAACCGGCTCCGTAAAAAGAAGATTGATGAGCAAAGTAAACTCCGCCGGAAACTCGACAACGCCCTTAAATCCGCCATTTCCCTGGGCTACATTGCCGACGATGCCGGAATTACAATACGAAACGGAAGGATGGTGATCCCAATCCTGGCAGAATATAAGCGCAAAATCAAAGGCTTTGTCCACGACGAATCGGCCACCGGACAAACCGTCTACATCGAGCCGGAAGAAGCACTGGATTCCAACAATGAAATCCGCGAAATACAGTTTGCCGAAAACCGGGAAATTCACCGCATTCTTACAGACCTTACCCTGGCCATCCGGCCGTTCCGGAAAGAAATTTCACAGGCCAACCAGTTTCTGGGCGTCCTAGACCTGGTGAGGGCCAAAGCACGGTTTGGGATTAAGATCAAAGCAAATCTGCCTGGACATCAGAACTCACCGGATTTCAAACTGTTTGAAGCCAGGCATCCCCTTTTGTTTCTCTCCCATGTGGTACAAAAGAAGCCCGTTGTTCCACTTACCATCTGGCTAACGGCCGAAAAGCGGGTGCTGGTGATCTCCGGTCCCAATGCAGGGGGAAAGTCCATTTGCCTCAAGACAGTGGGCCTGATCCAGTATATGTGGCAGTCAGGCGTACCGGTTACAGTGGGAGAAGGTTCGCGGATGGGATTTTTCGAGAAGATCATGGTGGATATTGGCGACCAGCAATCCATAGAAAACGATCTGAGTACCTACAGCTCACACATTTCCAACATGAAATGGATGTTGCAGGAGGCGAATAGTAAGACGCTGATTTTGCTCGATGAATTTGGGACAGGGACAGATCCTGCCCTGGGTGGTCCGATTGCTGAGGCCATACTGGAATCGCTTTGTCACAAGAAAATTTTCGGATTGGTGAATACGCATTACACCAACCTGAAGAATTTTGCCAACCGGCATCCTTCGATTGAAAACGCCGCCATGAAATTCGATGGTGAAAAGATGGAGCCTTTGTTTCAGCTTGAGATCGGGCAACCAGGAAGTTCATACGCATTGGAGATTGCGGAGAAAATCGGTTTGCCTAAGGCAGTGCTGAATCAGGCCAAAAACAAAATCGGCATCAAGAAAATCAATGTTGATAAACTTATTTCGGACCTGGAGGATGAAAAACAGAAATGGGAACAAAAGAACCAGGAGCTGGCAAACCGTGACAGAAAAACGAAGCTACTTCTCACCGAAAATGAAAAGAAGCACAAGGATCTGGACAACCAGCGAAAGAAAATCCTGAATGATGCCAAACAAAAAGCAACACAGCTTCTGGAAGGCACCAATCGCAAAATCGAGGAGACAATCCGGCTGATCAAAGAAAACCAGGCTGAAAAAACGGTCACCCGGGATGCACGACTTCAACTGGAACTGATTAAAGACAAACTGGAGCCCGAGGAGATTCTGCCAGTAGAAAAAGACACCAGCCAGGAAAAAGCACCTGAAACCAAAATAGAGGTATTGGCTGGAGATATTAAAGCAGGTGATTTTGTCCGGATCAAAGGCACGGAAAGCATCGGGACATTTTTGGGCTTTAAAGGAAAGGATGCCGATGTTCAGATTGGTGACTTGAAAACGAATATCAAACTGAACCGTCTGGAGAAAGTATCAGGAATACAACAGACCAAATCCCTGACCCGGGCCAGCCGGCACAGCGTGGATCTGAATCAGAAGATGATGGAGTTTGAAAGTCAGCTCGATATTCGGGGATTGAGAGCAGATGAAGCGATGAGTCTGGTGGACAATTGGCTGGATGAGGCCATTCTTCTTGGCCAGAAAGAGCTCAGAATAGTCCACGGCAAAGGTGATGGAATACTCCGTACACAAATCCGGAACCTTCTGCGAAAATACCGTCAGGTTGAGCAGATCCGGGATGAACATGCCGACCGTGGAGGATCAGGTGTCACGCTGTTTCAATTGAATGTTTGAAAAACCTGAAGATCCTGAGTGCTTTCAGCATTCGATTTTCAAATTTCTGCATTATCCTTTCAGATAGAAGACCTTAGCTCGCAACTGATTTTCAGTCAATTGAAAATTAAATCGATTCCGGGCCATCGTAGAAAAATAAATTTACTCAGGAATCTCAGGTAAAAGTTTTGAATTGAAAACGGGTTTCATACTTTTGCAGCCCGTTTTAAACAAATGGTTCCGTGGCCGAGTGGCTAGGCAGAGGTCTGCAAAACCTTGTACAGCGGTTCGAATCCGCTCGGAACCTCACCATACCACATTTGCGGGAGTAGCTCAGTTGGTAGAGCGACAGCCTTCCAAGCTGTAGGTCGCGGGTTCGAGCCTCGTCTCCCGCTCAAAGCGACAAGCCGAAGTGGTGAAACTGGTAGACACGCACGTTTCAGGGGCGTGTGGCTTCACGGCCATGTGGGTTCGAGTCCCACCTTCGGCACAAAACTGCATCTGAAAAGATGCAGTTTTTTTTTTTGCCCCGCCCCACCTGACTTATTTGTATCGTTTTCCAGATTACCCAAAGCGAATCCGAATGACTAAAAATCTCAAAATAATCTAAATCCGGGGATTGAGCCCAAATTAATTCATCCTGATAGGTTCAGGTAAATAAAGAAGCCAGGAAAAAAGAGAATCAGGGGAACTGAATGCGGAAGAATCTTTACGAAAAATCAGATTTGGAATGGGCTAAAAAATCAGAAGGCCCTCATAGAGAGCCTCCTGAAATTTCAATAAACCCAAAATCACAATTATTGATCTTTTTCCCTTTGTAAGATCAACGCACAAATATGGCTGTATTTTTTTTTTCAGCGAAGAAATTCTCAAGGAATTTTTCATTTTTTTTAAAAAAATTGATCTGAATCAGGAAACATGAATCAGAAGAAGCTGATAATCAGAAAACCCTACTTCGGCCGTATAGAATTCAGAATATTTTCTGCCACCAGATCCCATTGAAACAATTGCAATCGGGCCGCTCCTTTACGTACCAGATCTTCCCGCAAAGGTTGGTTTCCGGCCAATTTCAGCATAGCGGCTGCCAATGACTCCGGATCTGGTTTTGAAATCAAGGCCGCATCACCGGCCACTTCCGGCAATGATGCACGGTCAGATGTGATCACGGGGACATTTCGCTGAAACGCTTCCAGAATTGGAATGCCGAATCCTTCATAAATGGAAGGAAACACAAACGCGATGGCATTTTTCATTAGCCAATCCTTTTCCTCATCAGTTACAAAACCAGGCAGAATAATATCAGAAGAAAACGCTGAACCATTGACCGCATCCAGAACTGACTGTGTGGCCGTTCCTTTACCACCAGCCAGTATCAGCCGGCAATCAAGCCCTGCATTCTTAACAGAATCAAATGCAGCCACCAAAGCCGGAAGGTTCTTTTGAAACGAATGCGCTCCTATAAACAAAAAATATGGCTTATCAGCAGGAAACCGAACCTTTTCTAATCCTGAACTCTCTTGTATGGCATCCACCCCTTCCAGACAAACTCCAATGGATTTCTGACAACCAAACTCCTGTAATTCTTTCCTTGTGAACTCCGAAACTGAAACCACCATGTCCGCTTTTTTCAAAGCCTGACTCATAAAAAAATAGCGGGTTGCTCTTTTCAGAAAACTAAGCTCTGAAGGAAAGCGCCAGAACAGTAAATCATGAATGACAAGCAATGAACGGTTCGCACCGATCGAAAACAGTGGCATCCGGTTGTGGGGGAAAACCGCTACGTCCACTTGTTCTGACTTTAAAAGGCCAGGCAAATGAAGTGATTCAAAAAGAAAATGATTCCCGGTAAACGTCAGGATCTGTTGATCGGGCACATCGAAAGATCCCCGGTGACTTTGGTGTGTGATCACAACCAGCTCAATTTTCCTTGCTTTGCATAGCTGCAGGAGTGAATGTACAAGCCCAACATTAAAGGATTTCAGTCCGCCAAATGAAGGCTGAACAGTTGCGCAATACGCAATTTTCATATTGTTTGGAAATTTGATCTAGATAAGGGCATTCGACTCGTCCTGCAATTTGTCGAGGTCCTCAAAAACTGAATTGTTGCTGCGGTATTCAGGCACAATCATTTTCATTTTGGAAACGATGTCCACATCATTCTGATGAGCCAGCATGGAAATGAGCATTTCAATTTCCGATTTGATCTCGATGAAATTGTACTCACGCACCTTCGCTTTCATAATCTTCTGGTGGTGTGTCGGAATGATGTTCTCTTTCTTGGCTAACAGCTCTTCTTCCAGCTTTTCGCCAGGCCTGAGGCCCGTGAAAACAATGTTGACATCCTGATAAGGCACCTTTCCGGAAAGGTGCCTTATCAGGATGTCAACATTGTTTTCACGGGCCTCAGGCCTGGCGAAAAGCTGGAAGAAGAGCTGTTAGCCAAGAAAGAGAACATCATTCCGACACACCACCAGAAGATTATGAAAGCGAAGGTGCGTGAGTACAATTTCATCGAGATCAAATCGGAAATTGAAATGCTCATTTCCATGCTGGCTCATCAGAATGATGTGGACATCGTTTCCAAAATGAAAATGATTGTGCCTGAATACCGCAGCAACAATTCAGTTTTTGAGGACCTCGACAAATTGCAGGACGAGTCGAATGCCCTTATCTAGATCAAATTTCCAAACAATATGAAAATTGCGTATTGCGCAACTGTTCAGCCTTCATTTGGCGGACTGAAATCCTTTAATGTTGGGCTTGTACATTCACTCCTGCAGCTATGCAAAGCAAGGAAAATTGAGCTGGTTGTGATCACACACCAAAGTCACCGGGGATCTTTCGATGTGCCCGATCAACAGATCCTGACGTTTACCGGGAATCATTTTCTTTTTGAATCACTTCATTTGCCTGGCCTTTTAAAGTCAGAACAAGTGGACGTAGCGGTTTTCCCCCACAACCGGATGCCACTGTTTTCGATCGGTGCGAACCGTTCATTGCTTGTCATTCATGATTTACTGTTCTGGCGCTTTCCTTCAGAGCTTAGTTTTCTGAAAAGAGCAACCCGCTATTTTTTTATGAGTCAGGCTTTGAAAAAAGCGGACATGGTGGTTTCAGTTTCGGAGTTCACAAGGAAAGAATTACAGGAGTTTGGTTGTCAGAAATCCATTGGAGTTTGTCTGGAAGGGGTGGATGCCATACAAGAGAGTTCAGGATTAGAAAAGGTTCGGTTTCCTGCTGATAAGCCATATTTTTTGTTTATAGGAGCGCATTCGTTTCAAAAGAACCTTCCGGCTTTGGTGGCTGCATTTGATTCTGTTAAGAATGCAGGGCTTGATTGCCGGCTGATACTGGCTGGTGGTAAAGGAACGGCCACACAGTCAGTTCTGGATGCGGTCAATGGTTCAGCGTTTTCTTCTGATATTATTCTGCCTGGTTTTGTAACTGATGAGGAAAAGGATTGGCTAATGAAAAATGCCATCGCGTTTGTGTTTCCTTCCATTTATGAAGGATTCGGCATTCCAATTCTGGAAGCGTTTCAGCGAAATGTCCCCGTGATCACATCTGACCGTGCATCATTGCCGGAAGTGGCCGGTGATGCGGCCTTGATTTCAAAACCAGATCCGGAGTCATTGGCAGCCGCTATGCTGAAATTGGCCGGAAACCAACCTTTGCGGGAAGATCTGGTACGTAAAGGAGCGGCCCGATTGCAATTGTTTCAATGGGATCTGGTGGCAGAAAATATTCTGAATTCTATACGGCCGAAGTAGGGTTTTCTGATTATCAGCTTCTTCTGATTCATGTTTCCTGATTCAGATCAATTTTTTTAAAAAAAATGAAAAATTCCTTGAGAATTTCTTCGCTGAAAAAAAAAATACAGCCATATTTGTGCGTTGATCTTACAAAGGGAAAAAGATCAATAATTGTGATTTTGGGTTTATTGAAATTTCAGGAGGCTCTCTATGAGGGCCTTCTGATTTTTTAGCCCATTCCAAATCTGATTTTTCGTAAAGATTCTTCCGCATTCAGTTCCCCTGATTCTCTTTTTTCCTGGCTTCTTTATTTACCTGAACCTATCAGGATGAATTAATTTGGGCTCAATCCCCGGATTTAGATTATTTTGAGATTTTTAGTCATTCGGATTCGCTTTGGGTAATCTGGAAAACGATACAAATAAGTCAGGTGGGGCGGGGCAAAAAAAAAAACTGCATCTTTTCAGATGCAGTTTTGTGCCGAAGGTGGGACTCGAACCCACATGGCCGTGAAGCCACACGCCCCTGAAACGTGCGTGTCTACCAGTTTCACCACTTCGGCTTGTCGCTTTGAGCGGGAGACGAGGCTCGAACCCGCGACCTACAGCTTGGAAGGCTGTCGCTCTACCAACTGAGCTACTCCCGCAAATGTGGTATGGTGAGGTTCCGAGCGGATTCGAACCGCTGTACAAGGTTTTGCAGACCTCTGCCTAGCCACTCGGCCACGGAACCATTTGTTTAAAACGGGCTGCAAAAGTATGAAACCCGTTTTCAATTCAAAACTTTTACCTGAGATTCCTGAGTAAATTTATTTTTCTACGATGGCCCGGAATCGATTTAATTTTCAATTGACTGAAAATCAGTTGCGAGCTAAGGTCTTCTATCTGAAAGGATAATGCAGAAATTTGAAAATCGAATGCTGAAAGCACTCAGGATCTTCAGGTTTTTCAAACATTCAATTGAAACAGCGTGACACCTGATCCTCCACGGTCGGCATGTTCATCCCGGATCTGCTCAACCTGACGGTATTTTCGCAGAAGGTTCCGGATTTGTGTACGGAGTATTCCATCACCTTTGCCGTGGACTATTCTGAGCTCTTTCTGGCCAAGAAGAATGGCCTCATCCAGCCAATTGTCCACCAGACTCATCGCTTCATCTGCTCTCAATCCCCGAATATCGAGCTGACTTTCAAACTCCATCATCTTCTGATTCAGATCCACGCTGTGCCGGCTGGCCCGGGTCAGGGATTTGGTCTGTTGTATTCCTGATACTTTCTCCAGACGGTTCAGTTTGATATTCGTTTTCAAGTCACCAATCTGAACATCGGCATCCTTTCCTTTAAAGCCCAAAAATGTCCCGATGCTTTCCGTGCCTTTGATCCGGACAAAATCACCTGCTTTAATATCTCCAGCCAATACCTCTATTTTGGTTTCAGGTGCTTTTTCCTGGCTGGTGTCTTTTTCTACTGGCAGAATCTCCTCGGGCTCCAGTTTGTCTTTAATCAGTTCCAGTTGAAGTCGTGCATCCCGGGTGACCGTTTTTTCAGCCTGGTTTTCTTTGATCAGCCGGATTGTCTCCTCGATTTTGCGATTGGTGCCTTCCAGAAGCTGTGTTGCTTTTTGTTTGGCATCATTCAGGATTTTCTTTCGCTGGTTGTCCAGATCCTTGTGCTTCTTTTCATTTTCGGTGAGAAGTAGCTTCGTTTTTCTGTCACGGTTTGCCAGCTCCTGGTTCTTTTGTTCCCATTTCTGTTTTTCATCCTCCAGGTCCGAAATAAGTTTATCAACATTGATTTTCTTGATGCCGATTTTGTTTTTGGCCTGATTCAGCACTGCCTTAGGCAAACCGATTTTCTCCGCAATCTCCAATGCGTATGAACTTCCTGGTTGCCCGATCTCAAGCTGAAACAAAGGCTCCATCTTTTCACCATCGAATTTCATGGCGGCGTTTTCAATCGAAGGATGCCGGTTGGCAAAATTCTTCAGGTTGGTGTAATGCGTATTCACCAATCCGAAAATTTTCTTGTGACAAAGCGATTCCAGTATGGCCTCAGCAATCGGACCACCCAGGGCAGGATCTGTCCCTGTCCCAAATTCATCGAGCAAAATCAGCGTCTTACTATTCGCCTCCTGCAACATCCATTTCATGTTGGAAATGTGTGAGCTGTAGGTACTCAGATCGTTTTCTATGGATTGCTGGTCGCCAATATCCACCATGATCTTCTCGAAAAATCCCATCCGCGAACCTTCTCCCACTGTAACCGGTACGCCTGACTGCCACATATACTGGATCAGGCCCACTGTCTTGAGGCAAATGGACTTTCCCCCTGCATTGGGACCGGAGATCACCAGCACCCGCTTTTCGGCCGTTAGCCAGATGGTAAGTGGAACAACGGGCTTCTTTTGTACCACATGGGAGAGAAACAAAAGGGGATGCCTGGCTTCAAACAGTTTGAAATCCGGTGAGTTCTGATGTCCAGGCAGATTTGCTTTGATCTTAATCCCAAACCGTGCTTTGGCCCTCACCAGGTCTAGGACGCCCAGAAACTGGTTGGCCTGTGAAATTTCTTTCCGGAACGGCCGGATGGCCAGGGTAAGGTCTGTAAGAATGCGGTGAATTTCCCGGTTTTCGGCAAACTGTATTTCGCGGATTTCATTGTTGGAATCCAGTGCTTCTTCCGGCTCGATGTAGACGGTTTGTCCGGTGGCCGATTCGTCGTGGACAAAGCCTTTGATTTTGCGCTTATATTCTGCCAGGATTGGGATCACCATCCTTCCGTTTCGTATTGTAATTCCGGCATCGTCGGCAATGTAGCCCAGGGAAATGGCGGATTTAAGGGCGTTGTCGAGTTTCCGGCGGAGTTTACTTTGCTCATCAATCTTCTTTTTACGGAGCCGGTTGAGCTCAGGTGAAGCTGTATCTCGGATGGCACCGTCCGTGTCAAAAACAGTCTCGATCCGATAGAATATTTCTGTTGGTATTTCGACTTTGCTGCACAGTTCAAACAATTGAGGAAACTGATTCTGACTTTTTCGCAGTGCTTTCACTGCAGTCTCGATGGTTTTCAGGCCACGACTGAGATTGGACCATTGATCGGCCATCAACACAAATCCTTCAATTTCGAGTTGATCGGCATAGGACTGCAGATCGAAAAAGTTGTTTTCGGGCAAAGGGATACCTTCCTGAATGAGTCTTCGGCATTCATCTGCCTGTTCCTGTAGTTTGATCACAGGGTCATATTGCCGGTTCATTTTCAGGTTCATGGCCAATTGTTTTCCAACTTCACCATGGCATTCCTGTGCGATCAGGAGTTTAATCTGATCAAAACCCAATCGCTGCTCTAAATTTTCTAAACTGTTGTTTTTCAATGGGGGCGTTTTCAGGGTGCAAAAATGCAAAACGAATTGCCTGAATGCCAACAGGAAAGGCGATTCGCAAAGCCTTTTATTTTTCAGAAGTCAATTTCCTTTCTTTGCAGTTCAGTTATGGCGCAGGCGAAACCAAAATGGTATGTGGTTCTGAAAGGACGGACACCCGGAGTTTATACCCGTTGGGATGAAGCGAAAGCTCAGATTTTTGAGTACACAGGGGCGGTTTACAAAGGATTTGATTCGAAGAAGGAAGCGGAAGAGGCGTGGGCGAAAAAGCGTTTTCCTCAGTCTGGTACGTCATCGCCCGTTTCAGGAAACACGTCAGGAAAACCAAAGCCACCTCAAGGTCCTTTTATTGTAGTGGATGCTTCTAGCCTGGGAGTTCCCGGACCAACCGAATACCAGGGATTTCTGATGCCGGAAAAGAGAAAATTGTTCGGAGTGGAGATCGGGCTGGCCACCAACAACATTGGTGAGTTTCTGGCAATTGTACATGCTCTGGCCTATTTATATAAGCATGAGTCCAATCTGCCCATTTATTCCGATTCGGTCACAGCACTCAGCTGGGTTCAGAAAAAGAAAGTGAAGAGCGAATTGGTCCGTGATAACCGCACAGAAGAGGCCTGGAAGCTGGTCGACCGGGCTTTGGTTTGGCTCAACACGCATCAGGTGACCAACCGCATCTGGAAGTGGGAGACGGAACATTGGGGTGAAAATCCGGCTGATTACGGGAGGAAATAAAATCGAATGGGCAACAGCTGGTTTCAGTTTAAGGAGTTTCGTATTGAGCAGGGCAGGACATCCATGAAAGTGTGTACCGACAGTTGCATTTTCGGAGCCTATGTGGCATTGCGGGAATCCGAACAGAGTTCTCCCGTCACAAGCGTACTTGATGTTGGATCCGGAACCGGGTTGCTTTCATTGATGATCGCCCAGAAATTTCCCCAATCAAAAATTGTCGCTGTTGAAAAAGACGAGGGAGCATTTGAGGATTGCCGGTTGAATTTCCAGGCTTCACCATGGTCGGACAACCTGACAGTTCATCATATTTCCATAGTAAGCTTTATTGAAGGAAATGCGGGTGGTTTTGAATGTGTCATTTGCAATCCGCCATTTTTCCTGAACCATCTCCGGAGTCCGGATCAGAGAAGGAATCAGTCGATGCATAACACAGGGCACAGTTGGGTAAACTGGTTGAAAAGTTGCTCCGCTGTTTGTCTTCCTCAAGGCAGGATTTGGTTACTCCTTGATCCGGGAACCTGGGAAAAAACGCTGCCTTTACTTGGGACTTTTGGATTATTTGTCTCAGAGAATCTCACGTTGACACAATCAAAGGGCAGGATCTGGAGAAATCTTGTATGTTTATCAAAGAACAAAACAGACCTTTCTGTGACATCGTTTCAGGACGTGTACGAAAGTCCCGGAATACTTCACCCTGTTGTAAAGCGCTGGCTATACGACTATTACCTTTAGAATTTCAGATTGTTCTGTTGGAAATTTATTCAAGGTTCCCGGTCATTTGAGTGGGTTTCCGATATTTCTGCCAGTGCTACATCACGCATGTATCATTTTAGGTTTTTTCTGATGAAACCTGAAGTCCGGCTCCAATACCTTCGTCACAGGTTTTAAACGATTTATACCAAAACCTTTTGTTCCTTATGATCAATTTGAAACGTTGGTCTGCAATGGCATCCCTATTTGCCATTACGACCGGAGTAACAACAGCACAGGTTTCCGCCACACTTGACAGAGCCGAGAAGTTATTCGAACAGGAAGATTTCTACAACTCACTTCCACTGTTTGAAGAACTGATTTACAAAGGACAGGACAACATCAATTCGCATTTGAAGGCGGGGATGTGTAACCTGTTTTTATCCAAGCCTGAAAAAGGACTTGAGCACATCAAACTCGCGAACAACCCGCAGAACGAAGTCAATCCAAATTACCAGTTCTGGTTGGGTAGAGCGTATCATCTCAACATGAAAATTGATTCGGCACTGCGATGCTACCGGAAGTATCTGGTGGTTTCAGGGCCAAACGATGAGTTCCGTAAAGGCGTGGAAGATTTGATTGCGCAGATTCACCGGACTGAGATTCACTTCCTTTCCGGGGATAAATCACCATTCGACATTACAAACCTGGGCGAAAACATCAACAGTCCTTTTACCGAGCATTCACCGATTGTGTCTGCGGACGGAAAGATTCTGGTATTCACATCCCGCAGACCTTTGTTTGCCAATGAGATTCCGGAAGCAGACGGACAGTATTCATCCAAATTGTACTACTCTTTGCTTCAGACAGATGGAAAGTGGAGCAAAGCTATTCCGTTGCATCCCCGTTCCAGTCAAAAGTCTCAGTTTGCATCCATCCAGTGGATTGATAATTCAGAAAAATTGCTTTTGTACAGCCATGATCATGGTGGATCACTGTGGGAAGTGGAAAGGGACGGAAACGAATTCAAGGATCCGGTTCACCTGAAGTCAGAAGTACCGGCCAAGTATTTCCGACCAGATGGAAACTTCAGCAAAGGAATGGATAAGATCATTTTTGCGAACAATACCGTTTTCGACGGCACATACGATCTGTTTATGGTGGAACGCCGTACAGAAGCGAAATGGGGCAAACCATGGAAGATCTCCAAAATGCTGAATTCACTGGACGACGAAATCGCACCGGTCTGGATGGAGGACGGCAAGACGATTGTGTTTTCATCCAAAGGCCTGAAAGGATTGGGCGGTTATGACCTTTTCAAATCGGTGTACGATTCAGAAACCCGCTCTTTCTCAGAACCTGAAAATCTGGGTTATCCGATCAATACTCCAGGCAACGACACACACTATTTTGAGCTGGACAAAGGCAAGAAGATGTTTGTATCATCTGCAAGAGCAAGCGGATATGGAAGCACCGATATTTACATGATTGTCCCAAACGATAATTCCGCTTCCAGCAAGGAATGGTAAAATAAAACCGACTTATATTGAAACTATTGACAATAAAAAAGGCCTGAGAAATCAGGCCTTTTTGTTGTTTAATAGGAATGATTTATGGCTGTAAGACAACTATTGCCTGAGCGCCATATCCAACCCCACCTCGGTTCCTAACAAATGGACGAATATAGTATCTCCTTCCAGGCCCTAAATTGCGAATAACTGTTGAAAATCCGTTTTCAGTTGAATCTGAATTTACGGATACAATTGTGTTCACTAAGGTTGGATTGGTAAACTCACCATAGACAAATCCACGATCATAAATGGTTTCAAAACTATTGTCTGTTAAAGTAGAAGATACATTAAGCGTATCTCTTCCAAATTCAGAAACGACACCGGCAGAAACCTTTGCTAATGCTGGGGCTGAGAAAAACGTGATTACGTCCGAATATGTTGTGTCCATATAGTTTCGGGCAAACAACCGGGCGTAATAAGTAGTTCTTGGTTTCAATGGTGTGGCAGCTGTACTGAATAAACCAGTTCCTTCCCCAGTAGCCACTTTCACCACATGCTTAAACGTTGGATTGCTGGTTGTATCGGAATACAAAATGCCTTTCCCTGAAATCAGTAAACCACCTGAATTGGTAATGGAACCAAAAAGGGTAGAAGATCCAGCTTTCACACCACCAACCGAATCAAAACGAAGAGTTGGGCCCGAAAGTGGCTTATTATCTTTTCTGGTTTCATCAGTGCAGGCAGTAAATCCAGCAGTTAATAGTGAGCCTGCTAAACACAGATAAACAAAGTTCTTTTTCATTGTCATATTGATTAATAGCCTGGATTTTGTTTCAGTTTTGGATTGGCAGTTAGATCAGATACTGGGATAGGAAATAGTTTTCGGAAATCAGAAATAGCAGCTCCGAATATCACTCCACCTTTAAATGGCCACAGATACGTTCCCTCAACAAAGCGGTCATAACGAATCAGATCGGTACGGCGGTGACCTTCCCAATACAGTTCACGGGCTCTTTCGTCCAGAATGAAATCAAGGGTCAGATTTGCTTCAGTGATGTTTGCACTGCTGTTACTATACGCTCTCTCACGAAGGTTGTTGATATAACCGGTGGCGGTAGCCAAACTTCCTGCTCCACCCCGCAAAGTACCTTCTGCATAAATCAGATACATTTCAGCCAGACGGAATAGTGGATAATCAATATCTACAAACGTTTGGTCCGGATTTACACCTTTGTTGATTTTCTGAACTTTTCCAAAAGCGGTTGTCAAACCTAAAACAAGTTTTTTGTTTGACTTCACTTTGAAGACGGAAGGATTGTTTTTCTGAACGTAACCAATTGTATAGTTACCGTTTAGTTGATTCGGACTTGCAAATTGAACTTTAATAAAGTTGCCTTTTACAAGTCCATGTGACGGAATGCGAAATGCGATACTGTCCGCAGTAAAGCCAATTGAATCCGGTACACCCACATCTGTCAACACAATATTTCTGTATTTTGAAACCGCATAGCCGTCAGTAAAGGTCGAGACATTGGTGATTTCAAGTGATTGACCAGAGTTGTAAAACATTGATCTGCGATCTACGCTGTTATCACCATAGTTTCCGGTGTCCGGAAACAGCAAAGGAAGGTTTTTGGTTGCACGTAAACCAGCCCATGGACCTTCCACACCAGCAAAAGCTTTGTTCATTGTGCCTCCCAAAGATGCGTGAACAAGGAAATGAGTACCACCAAATCCTTTTGTTTGCAAGCCATCATAATTCACTGTCATAATAAACTCTCTGCTGAATTGAGGCAGATGATTGTTGGCTGCAAACATTTGCTGGTAGTCTTCGCCAAGTGAATATCCTGCATTGATCACTTTGCTTGCATATTCAACGGCTTCATTGTTTTTACTCACACCGGCATAGGTAGGTGCATTCAGGTACAATCGGGCAAGAAGTGCTTGTGCGGCTGCTACATCTGCACGACCATATTCATTGCTTCTGGCAGGTTTTAGTTTCGTCTCAAGGTCTTTCAACTCTGATTCTATGAAGTTGTAAATTTCCAGTCTGCTGCCTTGGCTCGGTAAAAATGCCCCTACAATATCTTTATCAGTACTGAAGGGGACGGATCCAAACAGATCCACCAGTACCCAGTACTGATACGCACGTAGGAAGCGGGCTTCCTGCTTATAGAATTCAATTTGGGTGCGGGCATCTGCCGGAATACCTCTTTTTGAAAGTCTGTCTTCAGCACATTCTCTGATAAACTCATTACAAAGAGATATCTGGAAATAACAACGGGCATACATCCGGCGAATAAAACCGTTGTTTGAAGACCATGTATGGTTGTGGATATCCGGAAGCCCCGCATCACCCCATGCAATAACGGCTTCATCTGTCGTAAGTTCCTGAAGATTCCAGAAACCCCGTACAAAATCTGAAAACCCTTCATCACCACCGCCTGGAATATCGGGCACTCCGGCTGGTCCATCGTTTCCTGTTGTTGCGTAGGCACTGTACACTCGGGAAAGAGATTGCTTATATCCTTCTGCTGTAGAATATAATTTATCGGCAGTCACATCATTTAGCGGAACAAGGTCCAGGTCCTTGTGACAGGAGACCATAAGTCCGGATCCAATGATCAGAATCCAGATAGTGATTTGAAAATTCTTTTTCATAATGAAATGTCGTTTTAAATGAGTTTAAGGCATGAAGTTCGCTGTCAGGCCGAGGGTGAAAACGCGTGGTCTTGGATAAAAATCATTGTCAATTCCTCCTCCGATTTCAGGATCAATACCTTTATAGTTGGAAATGAAGAAAGCGTTCTGAACATTGAAATTTGCTGCCAGACTAAACTTCTTCGTAATCTCTCCAAAATTGTAGGAAACAAACAGGTTGTCAAATCGGATGAAAGAAGCATTCTGAACATAGTAGTCAGACAACCTAATCTGGTCTGTTGAGGCTCCTCCAACTGGTTTACCTGTAAAACCTGTCTCCAGGTAATTGCCAGAAATGTTGTTCACATAACCGGTTTGGAGAAAAGCAGCATTTCGGTTTCCTTTATCAGAGTAGATGTTGTTGTAAACATAGTTTCCAAAGCTTCCTCTCAACACCATTCCGACCGTTAACTTTTTATAGTTAACTGAAGTATTGATACCATAAAAGCTAGTTGGGGCAGCCTGTTTGTAACGGTACTGATCCTTTTCATTGATCCTACCATCACCGTTCAGGTCTTCAAATTGTCCTTCAACTGGTTTTCCATCCTGATATACCTGGCGATAAACAAGGAATGAATTGGTTGGGTAACCAACAGATTGTATCTGAATGTTTGAACCAACCCCTCCTGCAATACCTCCAGTAGGATTGCCTAGAAAGTTAGAATCAGCTGCTGTCGTTAGTTTTGTTATCTTGTTCTGATTAAAGGTCACATTGAAACCAAAGTTCCAGGTGAAATCCTGTGTTTTTACTGGTACTGTATTAATGTTGATTTCCACCCCTCGGTTCTCAATACTACCGACGTTTGTGAGAATCTGGTCACTGAAATTAGTACCTGCTGGTGCTGGAATTGTATTAAGTAGGTCACTGGTTTGTTTCAGGTAAAAATCAACGCTTCCGGAAACTCGGTCTGAAAATAAACTGAAGTCAATTGCTGCATTTGTGGTTGCCGTTTGCTCCCATTTGATTTTAGGATCATATGGGGAAGGACGATATCCATAAAAATATTGGTCTCCAAACTGATACTGAGCTGAAGGATTTGTTAATCGATACGATGGTAGATAAGAATAATTGGAGCCGATATCCTGTTGCCCAGTCAATCCATAACCCACTCGCACCTTCAGGAGGTTGATTGCCGGGATTTTCTTGATAAATGACTCCTCCGATAGTGTATAAGCTGCGGCAACAGAAGGGAAAAATCCCCATCGTTGTTCTTTCGCAAATCGGGAAGATCCATCGGTTCGTACTGTTCCGGTAACCAGAAACTTCTCCATAAGCACATAGTTCAATCGACCATAATAGGAGATCAAACGGTTCTGAGGTTTGTCCAAAGGGAAAACTGGTTTTGTAGTAGGCATTGTGTCTCCATTGTAGCGGAAATCAGCATAGTTGTACGTCGTTGTGAGGAAATCCTGGTAAGCATACCCAGCTACAACGTCAAACCGGCTGGAAATTTCTTTGATTTCTTTGTTGTAATTGAAATAGAACTCCAGAAGGTTGTTCTGTTTTTTCTGAAGGTAGTTGTTGTTCACTCCTTTTCGCACGAAATCAGAAGCATAGATCGAATCCACTTTCACGGTTCCTTTTCCTTCTGATCGGTCGGTACCAATATTCAAATTTGCACGAAGATCTTTCAGAAACGGAATCGCATAATCCAACTGAATATTGGTTATGAAACGGTTTACTTCACTTTTATCTTCCCTGCTGTTCAGCAAACCTACCGGGTTTTTAGGTGCCAGACTCAAAGGGGTTTTGCCAGTATTATCTGTCCATTCGAAATATCCTCCTAGTTGTGTTTTCCCCAGACTGTCTGTAGCATTAACCGGCTTGGTAGGATCAAAAACAACGGCCGATCCAATTGCACCTCTGTTTGCAAAAAAATTCGTCGTACGAGCAATTTTGAAATTCAGATTCACTTTCAGATCTCCATCCAAAAGGACAGGACTCAGGTTTAGCCCGCCAGTAAAACGATCCATCTGATCTCTTTTCAGGATCCCTTGTTGATTCAGATAGCCGCCGGAAATGCGGTATGGCAGATTGTATCCTTCTTTAAATTTCAGATTTCCCGAAAAGCTCAGGTTGTTGTCAGTGGTGTAAGCTAAGCGGTAAATCTCTTTTTGCCAATCAGTATTGGTTGTCCCCGCAGTGTCAACGAGTTTTTTCTGAGCGGGTGTTCCATATTGTTTCACCAAAGAACGAAACTCATCGCCACTCAAAACATCGATAAATCGGTAGGGCTGAGAAATGGAATTCTGTGTTGAAAATGATATGGTTGGCCGAAGCTGACTAACGCTTCCTTTTTTCGTAGTGATGATAATAACACCATTGGATGCTCTCGAACCGTAGATAGCAGTTGCTGAAGCATCTTTTAATACGGTAAAACTCTCAATGTCGTTTGGATTGATCAGGCTAAGAGCATTGGGTGAACCACTTACTCCTCCGCCTTCTACAGGTACACCATCGATAATGATCAAAGGATCGTTGCTGGCATTCAGAGACGCACCACCCCGGATCCGGATGGTACTTCCTGAACCTGGTGACCCACCGTTATTGGTGATCTGCACCCCGGCTACTTTCCCGGCAATCAGTGCCTCAGGAGTTGTATTGATTCCAGTCTGGAAATCCTTAGATGTTACGCTGGAAAGTGATCCCGTCAGGTCTTTCTTACGGACCTGTCCATACCCAATCACAACCGCTTCTTTCAGATTTTTTACTTCTTCTGAAAGACTAACATCTATAACGGCAGATGCAACGACTGTCCTGCGTTCTGTGGTGAATCCCAGAAAGCGGAATTCCAGAATCGCACCGATATTCGCTTTTAGTTTGTAACTACCATTAATGTCGGTTATAGCACCAGCAGGCGTACCCACGACAAGAACGTTTACCCCCGGTAATCCGGAGCCATCTTTGGCATCGGTAACCTTTCCACTTATCTCCAACTCCTGGCCAAATGCCAGATTGGTCAATGAAAACGCCAATGCCAGCATGGCAAAGATCTTTGCATACAGTTTTTTCATATAGGTGACTTGATTGTTAATTTGTTGAACTCAGATTTTTAACGGTTTAATCTGGAAAACGAAAAACACGGAAAACGCAAAAAAGCACAGGTTTGGAACATGATGTAACGGTGTTAAAAAAGTACGTAAGAAAGATTAATTGGTTAATAAGAGCGCAAAGTAGAAATGAATATGGAATAGTACCAAAAACTGTGGATTCTGATTTTCAACAGCTCCGCCTGAGATTTCTGAGAATCAATAATTTAGACCAAATTGTAGTCTACTATTTTTGTCTGCTTTCTGTTTTTCTGAATAAGTTCAATCCTGAAAATACAACTATGATCCCGTTTCTGTCTTTTTTTCAATATTGTCAATGCTGGTTTGAGGCCCCAAATGGCAATAATTCAACCCAATCGGCAGACTAATTTCATGGATTCTTCAAAAAATGCCAATTTGCCGGCCTCTTAGTAATAACCAATTAAACATGACTTTTTCTAAATTTGTAAAGAACCTTACTTTCTTATCGGTTCTCATTCCGGTTGCCAGTCAGGCACAGTTGTATGAGGCAAGCGGCAATGTGACCGCCATTGTGAAAGAGAAAGATGGGTTGTCGATTACTCTTACCAATGCCAGAACCAGAATTACGGTTTACAACTCTTCCATCATTCGGGTTCATTATTCAAAAGGTACCACCTTCGATGAACTTAGCTATGCCGTTGTCGGCCAGCCTGTTGATCCGAAATTCGAATTTACTGACGGAGCCTCTGCTGTATTAAAAACCGATTCTGCCAGACTGGAAATCTCCAAATCACCTTTTCGCCTTCGCTTTTTTGATGCCAAAGGAAAGCTCCTCAATGAAGACGAGCCTGCTTTTGGAACCGGATGGAATGGTGAACAGGCCACGACATACAAAAAACTTCAGCCCAATGAGCGTTTTATTGGCCTTGGAGAGAAAACTGGCCCGCTCAACCGGAGAGGGGAGGGGTACACCAACTGGAATACCGACTACTTTGCTTACCCGGCGGGTGCAGATCCGATTTATCAGTCCCTTCCTTTTTACATTGGCGAACATGGCGATGTGGTATACGGCCTGTTCATGGACAATTCATACAAATCCCACTTCAATTTTGGGGCATCCAATGACCGGTTTTCCAGTTTTACAACCGAGGGTGGTGACATGAATTATTACCTCATCTCCAATTCAACTGTTTCCAAAATTATTGAATCCTACACATGGCTGACCGGCCGCATGCCTATGCCACCACTCTGGGGACTCGGTCTGCAACAGTGCCGCTATAGTTATTATCCCGATAAAGAAGTGCTGACAGTGGCCAAAACCTTCCGTGATAAGGGAATTCCTGCCGATGCCATGGTTCTGGACATTCACTACATGGAGAAATACAAGCTCTTCACCTGGGACAAGTCCCGTTTTCCAAATCCCAAAGCAATGAATGACGAGTTGAAATCAATAGGTTTCCATACTGTCACCATCATTGATCCGGGAGTGAAAGTAGAGAAAGGTTACAACGCGTATGAAGAAGGACTGAAAGAAAACATTTTCCTGAAATATCCGGATGGTACCAACTACACAGGTCAGGTCTGGCCAGGATGGTGCCATTTCCCTGATTTCACCAATGCAAAAGCACGTGAATGGTGGGGCGGAAAATTCAAAGATCTGGTCGGCAGCGGTGTCGAAGGTTTCTGGAATGATATGAACGAACCTGCCACCTGGGGTCAACGTTTTCCGGATCTGGTTGAATTTCATTTTGAAGGTAAAAAAGGAAACCACCGGAAAGGACACAATCTCTATGGATTGCAAATGGCAAAGTCCACTTACGAGGGAACCCGCAAATTGCTTGGAAACAAACGTCCTTTTATTCTCACACGGGCAGGATACAGCGGTGTTCAACGGTATGCCGCTGTCTGGACGGGTGACAACGTATCCTCAGACGATCACATGATGTCCGGAATCCGCCTGATCAACAGCATGGGGATGACCGGAATTCCATACAGCGGAATGGATGTGGGTGGATTTGCCGGTGGTACTTCCAAAGAGCTTTTTGGGCGTTGGATATCAATCGGGGCATTTTCTCCGTTTTTCAGAATTCACTCTGCCATTGATACCAAGGAATCCGATCCATGGAGTTATGGAGAGAAAATAGAAGCCATCAATAAGAACTACATTTCACTTCGTTACAAACTTCTCCCGTATCTGTATTCCACGTTTGCAGAAGCGAACCGGACCGGCCTTCCTGTAAACCGATCGCTGGCCATCAACCACACACACAATGGAGCCATTTATGACGGAAAGTATCAGAATCAGTTCTACTTCGGACCATCCATCATGGTTTGTCCTGTGGAAAGCAATAAGGAAATGACCCACATCCTGTTACCTGACGCTGATGGCTGGTACAGTTTGTACAATGATGCTTTCTTCCAGGGAGGAAAAGATGAAATGGTGGATTGTCCGATTGAAAAGCTGCCGGTATTTGTGAAAGGCGGCTCAGTGGTGGTAATGCAGTCTCAGGTGCAAAGTACATCTGAAAAGCCAACCGATACTCTTGTGGTTCATGTGTACAATGGAAAAAAAGCCGTTCCATTCACCTATTACGAAGATGACGGCGAGTCTTACCAGTATGAAAATGGCAGCTTTTACAAAAGAGCTATTCAATTGGATCCGGTAAAGCGCCAGGTTGTATTTGGTAAAACCGACGGTTCATTTGCCAGCAAATTCAAAAAGGCAAAGGTTGTGTTTCATGGCTTCAATGATCTGAAGGCAACCGGAGCTGTTTCCGAAAACTTTACATTCATCAATCCTTTGCCGCATTTTGATCCGGTGGGTTCTGGTCAGCCAGCTCCGGCTTGTGCAGTGAAATCAGTGGTGGTGGATCTGGTAAATGATTCGTTTCCGGTGAAATATTGATATTCACATAAGCCAACAAAAAAGCCACGGCATCAACCGTGGCTTTTTTGTTAACAGGGAGGTGAATGGGTTATTCTGCCCCCACCACGTCCTTCTGGAACGAGGAATAGACAAATACATCTGCCCCGCAATCTTTCAGGTGCGACTCGATTAATGGTTTCACTTCTGCCCAGTCAAGTCCCCCGAATCCGGATTCCAGTTTAGGCAATGCCACACTTTTTATGTTTTCCTTCCGGATCAGAGTCGCTAGTTCTTTCAATGAATGATTCACATTCGACACTGTAGCTTTGCCGGCATGCCCGCTGTGTTTTTCACCTGTCGGAGCTTCTTTGGTCATCAGGTTCACAATCCGCTTGCCATTGGCACCTGCCCAGATCCAGACGGAACCAGGTTTTGGGTTCGCCAGATGACAATAGTGCCGGAAGTCTTTCACCATCGATGGCCATTGTTCTTTCAGGCTCAGAGCCAGTCCGCTTTCAAAATGGTCGAATGGTGCAACACCCAGGCCGATTGCTTCGGCATTGCTATGTAGAATATCACCGGTTACTTCTTTGATCATAGTATTGATTGGTTTTAAACCAAATCAACTCCCATTCATTCAGGAAGAATATGATGCAGGGATTTGAATAAGTTGATTTTGGTCAGGAAGCCTGAATTGTTGACGTTGAAACAATAACCGGATAACCAAATCGGAGCAAAAAAAAGGCCCTGCATCCAGCAGAGCCTTTTTTGATTTTTGGACTGAACTGGATTACTCCAGCGTAATTTTCTTGGTCGATCCCGGAGCATCGATTACGAAAGGAATCGCAATGTAGATGGTCGAATAGGTTCCGGAGATTACCCCAATCAGCAAGGCAAAGCTCAGACCACGGATGGTTTCACCGCCAAAGAAGAGGAGAATCAATACCACAAACAATACCGTAGATGCCGTCACAACCGTTCTGGAGAAGGTATCGTTCAAAGCCTGGTTGATCACCGTTTTTGGATCGGCTTCCAACGCAGAGTCTTTGAAGAACTCCCGTACCCGGTCAAAGATTACCACGGTATCATTCACTGAGTAACCCACAATGGTCAGAATCGCAGCAATAAAGTTCTGGTCAATTTCCAAAGAGAACGGAAGGAAATACCGGCAAACCGAATAAAATACCAACACCATCAGCACATCGTGGAACAGAGCCAGTGTTGCACCCATTGCGTATCCCACTTTCTGGAAACGCAACACAATGAATGCGAAAATTAATGCCAGTGCAAGAACAACAGCAATGGTTGAATTCACTTTGATGTCGTTGGCAACAGTCGGTCCAACTTTGGCGGTGGACAGGATTTCATATTTTCCATTTCCGAATGACTTCAGACCTTCTTCCACTTTCGCCTGTACTTTACCAGCGGCATCTTCAGACAGGTCGTCGATCATAAATGAAGTGGTGATCTGTACTTTTTCAGATGAACCGAATGATTTCACTTCAGGGAAACCGCTCAATGGTTTTTCCAGGGCAGCACGAACATCATCTGTTTTAACAGATTCGTTAAACTGAACCACATATTTCCAGCCTCCTTTGAAGTCGACACCATAATTTAAACCGGTTACAGCGATGAACACAAGTCCTGCTCCAATCACGATGGACGAAAACACGTAGGCGATTTTTCTTTTTGATACGAAATCGAAGTTTACATCTTTGAAAAGATCCTTGCTCAAACCAGTTGAGAAAGAGAAACTTCCACCTTTCTCAAGTCGACTTTCGACCATGATACGGGTAATATACACCGAGGTAAAGAGGGAAGTGAAGATACCAATGATCAAAGTGGTGGCGAAGCCCTGAACAGGTCCGGAACCAAAATAGAACAATACAAAACCGGCGAGAACGGTTGTAAGGTTGGCATCCCAGATGGAAGTGGAGGCAGCTGTATAACCTTTTGAAACAGCTTCTTTGAGTGGAACTCCGAGTCGGATTTCATCCCGGATCCGTTCATTGATCAGTACGTTCGCATCCACGGCCATACCAACTGTCAATACGATACCGGCAATACCAGGGAGAGTCAATACCGCCTGAACCGGAACCAGCATTCCAACAACCAGGAATACGTTGAGCAATACCGCGATGTCTGCCACAATCCCAGAGTTGTTGTAGTAGGCAATCATGAAGATGATGATGGTAATGAAACCAGCCACAATCGAAAGCAGACCCTGATTGATGGATTCTTTACCCAATGTCGGTCCCACAACTTCTTCCTCCACAATGCGGGTCGGAACCGGAAGCTTACCGGCTTTCAGGATGTTGGCCAAATCTTTTGCCTCGTCTACAGTGAAGCTTCCGGAAATGGAAGAATTACCATTTGGAATTTCGTTGCGAACATTTGGCGCAGAGTATACATAGTTATCCAACGCGATGGCAATGCGGCGACCAATGTTGGCCGCAGTCAGACGTTTCCAGATACGGGCACCTTCTGAGTTCATCGCCATGGTAACTTCAGGTTGACCACGCTCGTCAAAATCCTGACGGGCATCCGTGATCACAGAGCCTTCAAGAGGAGCTTGATTATCACGTCCTTTCTTCACAAAATAAAGTGGAAGAACTGCATCCTGCTCTTTTACTTTTTCAGCAGAGGTTTTCTCTGGTTTCACTCCCCAAAGGGCTTTCATGTTGTTTGGAAACAGGTTCCGGATTTCATTCCGGGCCAGCAATCGGTTTACTTTTGCCGTATCTTTAATGCTGGCACCAACTCCACCGTACACACCTTTAAACAAGGCAGCGAGTGTAGAACTTTGTTTGCTGTTCAGGCTGTCTTTCTTTCCTGCGGAATCTTTTTTGCCTTCCAGTTCTTTGGCCAGGGCGGCAGCACCTGAATCAGTGGTGGAAGTATCTGCATTCGAAGCAGTTGAATCTGATTTTGCAGTCGCAGTTGAATCAGCAGCAAAAAGATCGGCTTCTTTCGTTGATTTGCCTGCTTTCAATGCGGCTTCTTCTTTTGTAAGGAAATCGTTCAGTGCCATGAAATATGGATTGAACTCATTGCCTTCCCAAACTTCGAAAAACTCAAGTTTGGCAACACTTTGCAGGATTTTCCGGGCACGGGCGGCATCCGAAATACCTGGAAGTTCGATCTGAATCCGGTTGGTTCCTTTCAACTGCTGAATGTTGGGCTGCGTAACACCGAATTTATCGATACGCGTACGGAGGATTTCAAACGAACGGTCAATGGTAGATTGAATTTCATCTCTCAGATATGCTGTTACTTTGGTATCATCGGCAGAGAAGTCAATCCGATTGGAGTTGTTTTTGTTGCTGAAAACAGAAGCCAGAGAACGTCCCGGATTTTTTTCCTTGAACGTTTTAATGAAAAGATCCAGATACGGGCTTTGAGAAGTCTTCTGCATTTCACGTGCTTCCAGCATCGCATCCACAAATACTTTTTCCTGGTTGTTTCCGGAAAGTACACGTAGAATATCGCTGGCATCCACTTCCATTGTTACGTGCATACCACCCATAAGGTCAAGGCCAAGTTTCACTTCATTTTCCTTGATGTCTTTGTAAGTGAGCTCTTTGCCCAAAAGGTTGAAAGCCGGATTTACCCAGAGTGAATCCAGATAGGCCGCTTTTTTCTGCTGGTTCACAACACCATTGGTGGTGGCGAATTCTTCCGCATCCTTTTCAATGCCGCGGGAAATCCAGGTGAACGATAAATAGTACAGGCACAATGCCGATACTATTACAGTAAGTACAATTAGTAAGGTTTTGTTTCTCATTGAGAAATAAAGAATTAGAATAAAAAATTAAGATTGAAATAAGAGTGCCTTAAAGAAGGCGGGGGTTAAAAAGGATAACCGTCAGGGCGCATTAATGGAAATGCCCGAGGTTAATATCTGAATCAGAACTGCTTTAAGCAGCGAATGAAATTCAAAAACGGAAGGAATGCCAATCCGGGTATTGATGCGGTAATCGAATGATTCCGGCAACAAAAAGGCAGGAAGCAACTTAACATCCGGAGAAATATCCGAAGCCTGGCTCTGGTGAGTAGCCACCAGAATCTGCTCCTGTGTATCCTGATTTTTTTGTTGGGAATTCCTTGATTTCGATAGCTCTGAGCCCGATTGTAATACCAGAAAACCCAGCACAGAAAATAGCCAGAGACTGGCTAAGTATTTGCTAATCAGTTTTTTGGTTTTCATTTTTGGCAATAGAGGATGCAAAACTAGAAAAAAAACCTGCAAATCCAATTCTCCGGAATGATTGACAGTCAACCTCTGCAGCCCTGTGTTCAAAATTGTCATGATGCCCACTTGCCTGAAAAACATTTCTTAACGATGAAAACCATTATCAAATCAGGAAGACTGATTCCCTTTATTTGCGGACTGAAAAGTCAAACAGCTGCACCATGGATTCGCTGACGCATATTGTTTTTGGAGCTACACTCGGGGAAGTTGTCCTGGGAAAGAAAATCGGGAAAAAGGCGTTGCTGTTTGGGGCCATTGCCAATACCATTCCGGATCTGGATGTATTCCTGGTTTTTGGAGATCCCATCCGCGAAATCACCATTCACCGTGGGTTCTCACATTCCATTGTTTTCCCTTTTCTGATCGCTCCCTTTCTGGCATGGCTGGCCTTCCGTTTTATGAAGGATCCCGTTTCATGGAAAGAGTGGTTCCTTTTTTTCTTTGTTCTCATCCTCACACATCCCTTACTGGATAGCCTCACCGCCTACGGCACTCAACTCTTTCTGCCATTCAGTGATTTCAGAGTCAATTTCAGCAATCTGTTCATAGTGGATGTGGCGTTTACGTTGCCCATGCTCATTGCCGCCATTTCCTTGTGGATCATGAAACGTAACAATGGAGGGCGACAGAATCTGGCCCGTCGTGCGTTGATCATCAGTGGCTTGTACGTTTTCTTGTCTTTGTCAGCCAAATTGTACGTGAATGGAGTCTTTTCAGAATCACTGGTGAAAAAAGGCATCCAATCCACCCACCAGATGACGGGCACCACACCGTTCAATATTCTATTGTGGTACACAGTGGCCGAAGTTGATTCGGGCTATTTTGTCGGTGATTATTCCTTACTGGATCCGGATCAGAATATTCCCTACCTTTTCTTACGACGGAATGAACATCTTCTGGAAGGATACCGGAACGAATATGCCACAGACCGGATGATCTGGTTCAGCAATCATTTTTATTCGGTTGAAAAAGTGAAAAACGAAACCCGCTTTTTTACCCTCAAATTCGGGATGACCGGATTTGATCTTTCCAGGCCATTATCAGAATCCGTTCCCTTTTACTACCGTATGACCCGCAATCCGGACGGTACCGTAAAAGTAGAAACCGAACGAAGGATCAAAGACCTGAAACTTGGTGACACCTTTTCCAGACTATATAAAAGGGTGATGGGCAACCGGGATGCCTTTGCGAAACCTTCCCATCCGGCGGATAGCGTCCGCTAAAGGATCAGTTTCCTTTCTTCAGGATGGTTTCCACCGCATCTTCGTAGGTGCCACCGATCGGGATTTCTTTGTCCCCCACCTTGATCACTTTGTTGCGGATGCTGTTCACCTTCGAAATCGGAATAATGAACGAGCGGTGAACCCGCAGAAAATCCTCTGCCGGAAGCATTTCCATCATAGCCTTCATGCTCATCAGACTTAGCACTGGTTTTCCTCCGGCATATATCTTCACATAGCTGTCCATTCCTTCTATGTACAGGATATCAGACAGGTTAATCTTGACGGCCTTGTATTCAGACTTCACAAAAATGAAAGCCTCTTTGGGCATACCTTTTGGTTGCTGGTTGTAAGCATTGAACTCGGTGGCTTTTTCAACTGCCTTCCGGAAACGCTCAAAATCAAATGGTTTCAGCAGGTAATCCACGGCGTTCAGTTCAAAGCCATCCACAGCAAATTCCGGAAAGGCGGTGGTGAAAATGGCCATGGGTTTTATAGGGAGAGATTTCAAAAGGTCGATCCCATTCAGGTGGGGCATCTGAATGTCCAGGAATATCAGGTCCACAACATGGTTGCGGATGAATTCCACTGCCATCACCGGATCGTTGAATCTGGCCAGAACTGTCAGTTCCGGAATCCGGGCAGCATACGCCGAAAGCAATTCAATTGGCAAAGGTTCATCGTCGATAATCACACATCGAAGCATATTGTCAGGTGGTTAAGGTTAAGTCTGCGTAATATTGATTTCCAATGGTTTCCGTCCGCAGCCAGTGTTTTTCCGGATACAGGATTTCCAGCCTTCTCCGGGCATTTTTCAAACCGGTTCCGGTGGACAGTTCTTTGGCCAGTTTCTCTTCAAAAACCTGGTTTTGTGTCTGTAGCGTGATACTCCCGGGTTTAAGAGTAATGGTAATTTTGATGACCGAATCCTGATGGGTGGACACACCATATTTAAAGGCATTTTCTATAAAAGGCAGGAATATCAGGGGGGCAATTACATGTCTTGTGACATCACCAAAAACGTCAAATTCTACTTTTACCCGATTGGTCAGCCGGATCTTCTGCAAATCCAGAAACTGCTGAACGTAATCGATTTCCTGTTCAAGAGGAACTGACTTTTCTCCAACCTCGGTCAGTACGTACCGCATCATTCCGGCAAGCTTCAGAATGGAATCGGATGCCACATCCGATTTCAGAATCGAAAGCGTGTAGATGTTATTTAATGTATTGAACAGAAAATGAGGATTGACCTGTGATTTGAGAAACGACAATTCGGTAGCCGTTTTCTGAAATTCGATTTCCCGTTTCTGACTTTCGGCGGAGAACCAGTTTTTTACAATGTTATTCCCGGTGCTGGCAATGAGGACCATCAGAAATAACGAAAAAGAAACCAGAATCGGAACCAGAGGAAATGGATGTGGATCGTGTTCAAATTCAGGGCGGTGAGCAATGATAAAGGTTGTAGGAACCAGCATGATCACAAAGGCGCAGATGCTGAGGAGGCCCAGATACAAGCCCGGTTTTTGGCGGGCCAGGACTTTGGGAATAAATACGAGGGAATTGAGATAGTAGAACCCGGCCAGCAATGGGAATAGCAGGATGAGGTCTGGTGGCAGGGGAGGACCATGATGATCAAATCCACCATGAACCGGAGGCAACAGCATCACTACAACCAATACCAGGCCAAACCAGGCGGAGGCATGCAGTATAAAGGTATAGATGCGAATCCAGAACATAAGCGGCCGAAATCTAATCCGGTTTGGTTGTTTGGAAGATCAAAATAGGTAAATCCCCTTGTTTTGATGGAATTTGACAGGATTGCAGCATACAGTTGTTCGGTTGTTGCGTTGGTATTCACCGGAATTCGTTACTCAGACAGGATTTTTCCTGAATAGAATTGGCCTGGTTTCTGATTGGAAAATTCCGGAACGCAAAACTTTACTGCTTGGTGGTCCATCATTTTTGTTGACTTTTGTCTTTTGAAACACAAATGTCTTCTCATTCTCTGTTGGCCATCTCTCCACTGGACGGTCGCTATTCCAAACAGATTCAGGGTCTTACCCCATATTTTTCTGAGTGCGCCCTTATCCAGTACAGGGTAAGGGTTGAAGTAGAATACCTGATTCGTTTCGCCAATCTGGATGTAAAAAATTGTCCCCCATTGCCGGCAGAGGCAGTCATGAAACTGCGCTCCTGGGTAAAAGATTTCAATCTGAAAGATGCGCAGGTTGTAAAGGAAATTGAAAAGACAACCAATCACGATGTGAAGGCGGTGGAATACGCCATCAAACAAAAGCTGGCTGAATTTGGTCTGGATGCCTGGAAGGAATTTGTACACTTTGGGCTCACTTCACAGGATATTAACAATACGGCGATACCTCTGAGCCTCAAAGAAAACGAGATGGTGATCATCCGGCCTGAAATTGTCAAAATTCAGAACTGGTTACTGGAAAACGGAAAAAACTGGGTTGGAATCCCGATGCTGGCCCGAACCCACGGGCAGCCGGCTACTCCGACAAGGTTTGGGAAAGAGATGCTGGTTTTCGCTGAGCGGATTGGCCGTCAGCTGGAGCTGTTGGATCAGATTCCGTTCATGGCGAAATTCGGTGGTGCGACCGGTGGTTTCAATGCCCATCATGTTGCCTATCCGGAAATTGACTGGGTACAGTTCGGTAATGACTTTGTGGAGTCTCTGAACCTGAAACGATCACAGTATACAACACAGATCGAACACTACGATTGCCTGGCCGCATATTTTGACGGACTGTCACGAATCAATACGATTTTAATTGATTTCTGTCGTGACATGTGGCAGTACATTTCCCTGGAATATCTCAAGCAGAAAATCAAGCCCGGAGAGATTGGATCATCGGCAATGCCTCATAAAGTGAATCCGATTGATTTTGAAAATGCAGAAGGCAATCTTGGAATGGCCAACGCTTTATTTTCGCATTTCTCACAGAAACTGCCGGTCTCCAGATTACAGCGTGATTTATCAGACAGTACCGTCCTTCGGAACATCGGGGTGCCGGTAGGGCATATGCTGGTGGCGTTTCAGTCGGTGTTAAAAGGACTCGCAAAAGTTGAGATCAATGAAAGTGCTTTTGCTCTGGACCTGAAGGCGCACCCGGAAGTGATTGCCGAAGCCATTCAGACGATTTTGCGCCGGGAGAATTTTCCGGAGCCTTATGAAGCACTCAAAAAGTTGTCCAGAGTGGGTGGTTCTCTTGATATGAATACCATCCGGGAATTCATCCATGGATTGCCTGTGAAGGATGAAGTAAAAGCCGAATTGCTTAAAATTACTCCGGAAAACTACATAGGGATTTTGCCCTGATTTGTGCGAAAAACGAAATTCTGAAATCCCGGCTCGTCCGGGATTTTTTTGTTTCTGTCTGGTTTTTATGGAGAAACTGAACTTTGAAATTGAAAGGGAAAATTGAAAATTATGATTTTACCGGGAAAATGATTGGATTGACTTTCCGTAACACAGATTACATGGGTTGATGTCTTTGGTCGAATCACAGAATTTTCGGGAATTATGTGACTTTTTCCAGAATTTATTTTCAATTTCCAATTTTTTGTTTTTTCTTTGTCCAAGATTTGACCATCAACCTTACTCATGAATTTACAAAACGTTACCTTAAAGGTGAATACAATGCTTTGCATTCACTTTCCGGACGCAAACCTTACACTGGGTTTGTTTGATCATCGGTCTGCCGTTTTTACATCATCTTTGATTTCATTCTCATCTGTCCATTCGACGGGTCTGTAATCGAATTCAACGAATATACCTTCTTCCCAAAAGTGCCATGATGAAACGCTACTTTATCAACTCAACACCATCTCAACCGGAATTCATCCAAAAATTGGTGTATTCCAGGATCCCTCTTCCGTTTGCTGCGGTTCTGGGATTTTTGATTTTTATTTCAACCGGGCAATTTTCATTCGCTCAGTTGTACCAGCAGCAATACAATACCACACTGGCTAATACGAGCAATGCAAGTATTACAAATGGTACGTATTGTGGATCTTCCCCAACATCTGCTCAGTTTAACTTTATTGGTTCAAACGGAGCAGGATGTTCATTCGAAGTGCCGGCTGGTACTCAGAAGCTCACATTTGTGCGGTCTGCCAATGTGGGAATTTTCAGCCGCACAACAGACTTCAATCCCATTCCAACAGCAGCTTTCTATAAGTTTGATATGACAGTGTCGGGAAACACTGTTGCTCAAACAAATGCTGCATTGTTTCAGATGGGTTTTGGATTTGGTACTGCTTATTCTCCGGACAATTCAACTCAGTCTCATGCCAATCTGGGTGTCAATCTCTCATCAACAGATGGTGAGTTTTCACTTCGGAATGCCTCCAATACAGCAAGCACTGCCAGTTTCAGCGGCACTCAGACCATTTGCTGGGTAATCAACAATACGGGTTCAACACTTAGCTACATTGCTCCAGATGGTTCCCTCCAAACGGTGGACAATGACAAAGAGGATGTTTGGGTTGGAACGACACTTGCCTTTGACGAGACAGCTGCATTTGATCCTCTCAGAAGTCTGCGGAATATCAAATTTGTTTTCAATGCGGGTTCTGCCCAAATCGAACTTGACAATTTCACCGTAGCGCCGGTGCCTTCAGCCCCGGTTGCATCCAATCAGGTAATCTGTGCCGGTACATCACCAACTGTAGCGGCTCTCGTTGCGACAGGTTCTAATCTGAAGTGGTACTCAACTTCTACAGGTGGAACGCCAATGCTGTCTACCGATCCGGTTACGGATGGTACCACGTATTATGTAAGTCAGACGGTTGCCGGCTTTGAAAGTGTCCGCACAGCCGTCACGGTAACCGTTTCCAATATTGGAATTTCAAACAATACGATTTCTGCAGACCAAACCATTTGTACAGGCACCATCGCCTCTCCATACATTGGTACCGTACCAGTCATTACAAATGGTTCCGGTTTATTCACGTATTCATGGGAAGTTTCTGCCACCAGCGCAGGGACTGGCTTTTCACTTATTGCCGGCCAGAATGGAATTGATTATGCTCCGGCAGCACCATTAACCGCAACCCGCTGGTACAGAAGAATTGTGACAGCCGATGGTTGTCCGCAGTATTCCAATGTCATTCAGGTAACAGTTCAGGCTGCCATTGCCAATACCATCACTGCCAACCAAACCATTTGCGAAGGCGCAACTCCGGCAGCACTGACCGGTACACCAACAGGAGGATCCGGAACATATACTTATACATGGGAATCATCCACTGTTGATGCTGTGTCTGGTTTCAGCACCATATCTGGTCCGGTCTCAATATCTTATACTCCTGATCCATTGACCCAATCTACCTGGTTCAGACGAGTTGTGAGTTCAGGTGTTTGTCCGGATGTTACATCACCTGCCATTAAAATCACCACAAATCCGGCGATTTTTGATAATACCATTGCCACCGACCAGACCATTTGTACAGGATCTGTTCCAGCTCTGATCACCGGCTCTCTTCCAACAGGTGGTAACGGCACATTTGTTTACAGCTGGGAAACTTCCACTACCAGCCCTGGTATTACCGGATACGGAGCCGCTTTTGGAACAAGTCAGGATTTTACACCTTCAGCAGCACTAACCACGAACCGCTGGTACCGCCGACGGGTGATTTCTGGTGCTTGTACCACATACTCTTTGCCTGTTAAAATTACAGTTAGTCCACTTATTGGCGGAAACACAATTACAGCGGCCCAGACCATATGTAGCCTTAACCCACCTGCTCCAATAAACGGAAGTGTTCCAACAGGTGGAATTTCACCTTATTCCTACACGTGGGAATCATCTACCACAAGCAGTTCAACTGGATTCTCAACCGTATCAGGAGAAACAGGTCAGGGTATTTCACCTGGTGTGTTGGGACAAACAACCTGGTTCAGGCGGGTTGTTTCTGGTGGTCCTTGCCCGGTGAGCACATCTTCTGCCATTGCCATTACGGTGAACACTCCAATCGTGGGTAACGACATTACAGGCAACCAGACCATTTGCGCCAATACTGTGCCTGCAACCCTGGTGGGTACTCTGCCGACCGGAGGCAACGGAACCACTTATGCCTATTTCTGGGAAGTGGCCACATCTGCTTCCGGAACTTTCTCTTCTGCCAGCGCCTCTACAATCAACTATACACCCGGAACTTTAACAACATCAAGATGGTACAGAAGAAGAGTGACTTCCGGTGTTTGTGCCGTAAGTTATTCTGATACAGTTCAGGTAACGGTTACACCAGTGGTTGCAACCAATACGATATCGGCATCTCAGACCATTTGTACCGGTTCAAGTCCTTCCTTCACCGGATCAGT
>ERZ795056.398-NODE-398-length-55933-cov-7.093346_pt1 | contig 55933 bp, 54 predicted proteins | sample MGYA00375140_ERZ795056 | MGnify/ENA primary metagenome ERZ795056 (study PRJEB30185, sample SAMN05720227) | activated sludge metagenome | isolation source: Anaerobic digester | place: USA | collected 2015-03-09 ...
CAAAGATCTGGGCATTACCGATCGCTTCCTGTAACTGCGCGTAGTAGGTCGGCGGCAACGGCGCATGCCGAATCTCTCCCATGACCGACATATTGGCCTTCGCCAACAGAGAGGTGTAAGCCTGCATGTCCTCCGGTGTGCAGTTGCGGGAGAGGTCCAACGTCTCCGTGGCAATGCCGTACGCCATTACGGCCGCGAGCCATTTCGGCACGGCGATGTTGGCCGCCACGAGATACTCGTGAAGAATCGTCACCGAGGCCCCCGCCCCGGCCCTGATATCGGCAAAGACGTCGCCCAGCGGATTCTTGCGCGACACGGGATGATGATCGAACACGGCCACAGGTTTGCCGAAAGAAGGCATCGTCACATTCCCTGCGCGCGGCTTGGTATCGACGAAGATGCACGGAATGCGACGGCGGGTGGTCCTCAACTGGCTGAGCAAGTGCCACTTGTAGTGAAAGTGCCTTAGCATCTCCCGATTTTCCGCACGAGACACGACGCCCGTGAACACGATTTGACTGTGCAGCCCGAAGTACTTGTCGAGCAGAAGATGGGCCGCAGCCGCAGACGCAAGCGCGTCAGGATCGGGATAGTCGTGGGGAATGATCAACACCCGCCCTTTCACCGGCAGCACGGCTCTCAACTCCTCAAGCCGTTTCAGCGTCTGCTCTTGAACGGTTGCTTCCACCATGTTCCTTCCGCCTCCGTCATAAGAATCGTCGTATTCTCGCGCGAACGTCTTCCCTGAAGCGGTCGATCAACTTCTCTGCAAAGGTCACCGGTTCCAGTTCGTCGTTCTTGATCAGCGGCGTGAGATCCACGCCCACACTCAGCGCGGCAGCGGAATCCACATGATGCGACTGGCGGTACGTGGCATGCGCACGTCGCCGGGCCATCGCGGCCAGGTCATAACGCTTGCCACCGCTGATCTGTGAATCGAAGACTCCGAGCAACGCCGCCTGCACGTTTTCCTTCGCCGACACATCCCACAGAACCTTGTCCTCGTCCAACATCCAATCGAGATCCCTCCAGACCTCGCCGCCATAAAGCTTCGCCGGACGCGCATGACGCGGCAACATCCGTAGGGCCTCGATGGTCCTGAGCGCCAGCGCCACGTGCGTGTCGTGTTTGTCCGTCAGATTGTGAATCACCAGCATCTTCGGACGCGTGGCCAGCAGCAGCGTCTTCAGATCGGCCCGAACATCGCTTCGACCCGCACGCTTCAGCGCCGCGCTCGGATGATCCAGAAGTAACAAGGCGCCGAACTCCCCGATCACGGCCGCCCGCTTCTGCTCCTCACGGCGCACGGCACGCATCTGCGCATCGGAATACTGTGCGTATATTCCCGCGCGCGGACTCCCTGCTCCATTGGTCGCCACGACACCCGTGAACCAGCGATCCTTGCGACCGAAGCATTCCAGGATGGCATGCGGCGCCATGATCTCGATGTCATCGTGATGCGCCGCAATACACATGTGCGTCGTGCGGGCAATCGCCTGCTTCACCGGCTTGGCATCCGGCACGAAAACCTCCGCAGTCTTCCTTGCCAGTTTCATCCTTCCTTCACCTATCTCCTCTCATGGGGTCGCGGCGGCGACATCCGGCGGTCGGGCAGCATCGAAAAGCAGTTTCACGGACGGTCGCATCAGCACGATGATGGTGAACACGCCGAGTACGGTCCCCAGCGGCATCATCAAACACTCGAAGCCCGCAACAACCGTGCAGAAGAGATACCGCTTCCGACGGGCAAGTGCGCGCCCCGCCATGAACATGCAGACCGCCAGCGACCAGCCGGCAAGAATCAGGACCGACGCGATGGATACGAAAATCCACCCAATGAACGGAGGTGGCGCATTCTGCCCACCTTGAGTTCCCGCGCAAATGAAAGCCAGTCCGACAACGAGGTGGATGATGGGGAAACACGAAACCAACGCCGTGATCCCGGCCAGAATGTAGTGAAAGATGGAAAGCAGCTGCAGATGTTCGCTGTCGTTGATCATGCTTTGCCCCACCCCTGCATTATACGCCATGGCGGAACGGGCAAAACAAGATGTTTCGACAACCGCCTTATTCCACCGCGGTGAAGCAGAGGGTCGCGTTGTGACCGCCGAAGCCCAGCGAGTTGTTGAGACACGCCTTGACCTTCGCCTCGCGCGCCGTGTTCGGCACGTAGTTCAGGTCGCAATCCGGGTCCGGGGTTTCGTAGTTAATCGTCGGCGGAACCACGCCGTTCTTGATAACCAAGGCACAAACAATGGATTCCATGGCGCCCGCCGCGCCGAGAAGATGGCCGGTCATCGACTTGGTCGAACTGATCAGAACCTTCTTCGCATTCTCAAGGCCCAGCGCCTGCTTGATCGCCTTGGTCTCGCCCTTGTCGTTCAACTCCGTGCTGGTGCCGTGAGCATTGATATAGTCGATTTGGTCTGCGCGCAGACCCGCATCCTCGTATGCCAGCACCATGCCCCGCGTCGCGCCCTTGCCCTCGGCATCGGGAGCCGTGATGTGATAGGCATCGCACGTACGGCCGTAGCCAGCCAGTTCACAATAAATCCGCGCGCCACGTTTCTTCGCGTGCTCCAACTCTTCGAGCACAAGGACGCCAGCGCCCTCACCCATAACGAACCCGTCCCGGTTCTTGTCGAACGGACGGCTGGCCTTGGTTGGATCATCGTTGCGCGTGCTCAACGCGCGCATGGCGCAGAAACCACCCACGCTCAATTCGCAAATCGGTGCTTCGCTACCGCCGGCCAACATGATGTCCGCATCGCCATGCTGGATGATGCGCATGCTCTCGCCCAGCGAATGCGTCGCCGTGGCACAGGCCGAGACAATGCCAAAGTTGGGTCCCGTGATGCCGTATTCGATCGCCACATAACCACTCAGGATGTTGACGATCATCTGGGGAATCATGAAAGGCGAGAAACGGGAAGGGCCCCTGGTGAGCAGTACCTTCATCTGGTCCTGCAGGACCTGAAGGCCCCCAATGCCCGTGCTCACGATCGCGCCGATGCGATCCTTCGGCTCCTGCTCGAGATTGAGCCCGGAGTCCGTCATGGCCAACTTGGCGGCCGAGATCCCGTAGTGGCAGAAGGGATCCATGCGCCGTTGTTCCTTCTTGGAAATGAAGTTGTCGATGTTGAAATCGACCAGCTCACCGGCGATCTGCGACGCGTAGTCCTTTGCATCAAAATGCGTAATGCGCCGGATTCCGGACTGACCGGAAATCAGACGATTCCAGATTGTGCCAAGCTCGCAACCCAGCGGGGACACAGCCCCCATGCCAGTTACAACAACTCTTCTTCGTGCCATGGGCCACCACCCACAGTTTAGGAATTAACGGAACAGTTCAAAAAAGGCCGAGGATGGCATTCGTATAACACCATCCTCGGCCAAACCATCACGGAAATCAGCCGTTGAAGCCTTTTTCCTTCAGATAGCTGATCACTGCGCCAACCGTCGTCAGCTTCTCAGCATCTTCGTCCGGAATCTCAGCGCCAAACTCTTCTTCAAACGCCATTACGAGTTCGACTGTGTCGAGGGAATCCGCGCCCAAATCCTCGATGAATGAAGCTTCGGGGGTCACCTGCTCCGGATTGACGCCGAGCTGCTCAACGATGATGTCTTTGACTTTATCTTCCAAGGCCATTGAGGTTCCTCCTTATACCTGACTTGCTATGTTACCATACCGCCGCAGACCGTCAAAACCTGACCGGTGACATATGCCGAATCATCACTGGCCAGAAACAGTACTACGTTCGCCACATCCTCGGGAACTCCAAAACGACCCAGGGGTATGGCTTCCAACATCTTCTTGCGAATATCTTCCGGCAACTTCTCGGTCATCTTCGTCTGGATGAACCCGGGAGCCACCGCGTTGCATCGAATATTCCTTGACGCCAATTCCTTCGCGACCGACTTCGTCAAGGCAATCAGGCCCGCTTTCGAGGCTGCATAATTACACTGTCCAGCGTTGCCGATCAAGCCGATGATCGAAGCCATATTCACAATGTTCCCCGCCCGCTGCTTCATCATCGGACGAGCCACGGCCTTGGTGAACAGGAAGGCCCCCTTCAAATTGACGGAAAGAACGGCATCCCAGTCCGCTTCTGTCATCCGAACGAGAAACGTGTCCTTGGTAATGCCTGCATTGTTGACCAGCACGTCAATCCGCCCAAAATCCTTCTCAACCTGATCCACCACCCCTTGAACGTCCTCGGACTTGGAGACGTCCACAGCATAGGTTTCGACGCGGCGGCCAAGGCCCTTGATCAGGGCCTCTGTCTCTGTCAGCCATTCCTTTTGCAGATCGCACAGCGCGATATCGGCGCCTGCCGCTGCCATCTTGGCTGCAATCGCCTGCCCAATACCCCGGGCGGCTCCCGTCACGATCACCACTTTTCCATTCAGTTGCGCCATAGTTTACTCAGAATCTGCCTCAGATGAGGCTTTTGACCGCGTTCTCCAGACTTGAGAGGTCCTGTATGTTATGCAGGACCGCTTCCTTGTCAATACGCTTTATGAGGCCGGTCAGCACTTTTCCGGGGCCACACTCCGCATAGCCAGAAATACCGCTGTTCTTCATCCAATTCACGCAGGAAACCCATTGAACCGACGATGTAACCTGTTGAACAACAAGTTGTTTCATCGCCACAGGATCTGTATGAGGCTGCCCGGTGACGTTGGACAGCACCGGCATTCTCGGCTCTGAGAAACTGACGTCCTTAATGGCTTGTTCGAGCTGACGGGCCGCAGGAGCCATCAGCGACGAGTGGAACGCGCCGGCAACGTTCAGCCGAATCGCCTTCCTGACGCCCATCGCCTTGAGCGCCTGCTCCGCTTTGTCGATCCCTTCTTTTCGACCGGTCAGCACCGTCTGTTCCGGCGAGTTGAAGTTTGCCACTTCGACACCGCACTCGGCACTGACCTTGCGGAGGGTCTCAGCGTCCTGCCCCATGACCGCCATCATCGTGCCCGGATTCTCCTCACACGCCTGCTGCATAAAGCGACCACGCGCTTCAAGCACCTTGAGCGCGTCTTCAAACGACACGACGCCGGCCGCACAGAGTGCCGACCATTCACCGAGACTGTGACCCGCCGTGGCCGCAAACTGCACATCGGGTCGTTTGATACCCAACGCCTTGAAACACGCCATGCTGACCACAAAAACCGCAGGCTGTGTGACCGACGACTTCGTCAGCTCTTCAATGGGGCCTTCAAAACACAGCTTGGCCAGGTCAAACCCAAGGACCGCGTTGGCCCTCTGGAACAGTTCGTTGCACTCCGGAACAGCGGCAGCAAGGTCCTTGCCCATGCCCACGGCCTGAGCGCCCTGCCCGGGAAAAACAATAGCTAGTTTCGACATGGTCATCTCCTTGCGGGGTCAGACAAACTCCGTGTGCGACAGCCGCAGTCGGCCATCGCAAATCGAAAATCGGAAATCATTTGTCCCATTCGATCACGGATGCACCCCACGTGAACCCGCCGCCAAACGCCACGAGCAGAATCCGGTGGTGCTTCTTCAACCGGCCGCTTCGCGCCAGTTCATCCAGCGCAACAACGATGGTCGCGGCCGACGTGTTGCCGTATCGATCAAGATTGATGACAAGCTTCTCTTTCGGTGCGCCCAAGCGCTCGCCGATGGCATCGATGATACGAAGATTCGCCTGGTGAGGAATGATCCAATCCACATCGTCGACGGTCAGCCCGTTGCGCGCAAGCGCATCCTTCGACGCTTGCACCATGTTGTTGACCGCATGCTTGAAAACTTCGCGCCCGGCCATCTTGAGATAGTGGAGACCCTGCTTGACCGTATCCTCAGACGCCGGCTTGCGGCTGCCACCCGCAGGCAACATCAGCAATTCCGCCAACGAGCCATCCGCGCCCAGCACCGCGGGCATGACACCACGCTCCGCGCCGCGCGCTTGCAGCACCACCGCCCCGGCCGCATCGCCGAACAGCACGCACGTATTGCGATCATTCCAGTCTAGGATCGATGTCATCTTCTCGCCGCCGACCACAAGCACGGTTTCGGCCGCGCCGGTCGAGACAAACTGCCGGCCGATCTCGAGCCCATATACGAACCCGGAACATGCGGCCTCGAGGTCAAAGCAGAATGCTTTCTTGGCGCCAATCTTCTTCTGAATAAAACAGCCCGTGTTGGGGAACCCCATGTCCGGCGTGATCGTCGCACACAAGATCATGTCTACGTCCTTGGCTTCTACCCCGGCATCGGCCAAGGCACGCCGGGAGGCCTCGGCACCCAGGTCGGATGTAGCCTGATCGCTCGCCGCAATGTGGCGTTCACGAATGCCCGTTCGCGAGATGATCCATTCGTCGGTCGTATCGACCATCTTCTCAAGGTCCTGATTCGTCAGCACCTTCTCCGGTGCATACGACCCAGTACCCACGATGGAAGCGGTCCGAAAACCGGCGGGACTATGGTGTTCCTTTTTCAATCAATCCCTGCACTCTCTTCACTTCATCCACAATCAGATGATTCACGTGATTCTTGACCGACTCGCCCGCCACGCGGATACCGTTGCACGTGGCACGCGCATCGGAAACGCCATGACCGATAATCACCGTTCCATTCACACCCAGCAACGGCGCGCCACCGTACATGGATGGATCCGCCTTGCGCTTGATCGAATCAATGCCAGGCTTCAGCAACAGCGCCCCGAGAACTCTCAACGGATTCTTTGTGAACTCTTCCTTCAGCCACTTCCCCATGGCGTGGGCTGCACTCTCGCTCGTCTTCAGCACCACGTTGCCCACAAACCCATCGCAAACCACCACGTCGATGTTGCCCTCGTAGAGGTCATGACCTTCGACATTGCCGGAGAAGTTGATGCCGCTCTTTTCCAACAGGCCAAACGTTTCCTTGGTGATCTCGTTGCCCTTGGACTCCTCGGTCCCCACGCTGAGCAGCCCCACCTGGGGATTCTTGCATCCCACGATTTCGCGGGAATAGATCATGCCCATCACCCCGAACTGCATGAGAATCTCCGGGGTGCAATCCGGCGTCGCACCCGCATCCAGCAGCACAAAAGGCTTCACCGGGGTCGGCATGACGCAGGCAATGGCAGCCCGGTCAATGCCTTCGAGTGTACGCAGCTTGAGTTGCGCGGCCACCACCGCCGCGCCCGTACTGCCCGCGGAGAACACTGCATCTGCCTCGCCGTTCTTGACGAGGTCGACGGCACGATTGATCGACGAATCCTTCTTCCGGCGAACGGCTACCGCAGGACTTTCGTCCATGCCGATGACGTCCGAAGCGTGCCGCACCTCGATGATGGCGGGCACTTCACCATGCTTCGCCAATTCCGCACGGATGGCCTTCTCATCGCCCACGAGGTACAGCTTCGTGAGGCCTGGCAACGTCTGGGCGGCAAGCACCGTACCCGCGACGATCTCGCGGGGGGCATAATCACCACCCATGGCGTCAACGGCGATGCGCATGGATTACTCGTCGGCGGAAATGACCAGCACTTGGCGACCACGATACGTGCCGCACGAGGGGCAAACGTGGTGGGCCCGATGCGGGGCACCGCACTTCGGGCAGGCTTTGGTGGCTACAAGGCTCTTCTTCTGAGAAGCCTTGCGCATACGACTCTTGCTTTTCGATGTTTTTCTTTTCGGGACACCCATGTTCAGCTCCTTCTAGAAGAAACTACCCTCGCAACAGCGCCTCACAGGCGCAAACGATCCAACTCGGACCAATCACCGGCCTTCCCCTCCTCGTCAGGCTTGCACGAGCAGGCCCCCTCGTTCAGGTTCTTGCCACACTTCGGGCACAAACCCTTGCACGCCGGGGAACATACCGCAAACGGTTCCAAGAGCAGGAGGATATCCTCGCGGATGTCCTCGGTCAAATCCACCGTTTCCACGCCTTCCGGGACCGGGTAAGCGCGTAAGAAAGACAAATCCTGCACGGTTGTCGAGAAAAAACCCGCACAGCGGCCGCAGGCCAAAGCCACTTTCATGCCGATCTGCCCCGTCACCACCAGCTCCTTGGAGACCACTTCGGCCCGAAAATGATACGTAATCGGCCCCTCCACACGCATGTAGGGGTCGCCTTCGATGCCCAGAATGCCCGGAGACTCCTCTCCGTCATACTCAGAACCATCAGGGGAAATCTTGGTGACTTCAATAATCATGACAGAATCCTACGGGCGGGAACGCCCGGTGAGAGGGGCTACTTCCGGGCCCGCGCCTTTTTCTTGCGGAACTTGGCCTCAAGCGCCTTTTCCACGATGGGCACCACGAAGTCCCTCGTATCCCCGCCGAGCATGGCCACTTCACGGACCGTGCTGGAACTGAGGTAGCTGTAATCCTCGTTGGGCATGAGGAAGAGGGTCTCGATATCCGGCGCCAATTTGCGATTGGTCAGCGCCATCTGGAACTCGAATTCAAAATCGGAAAACGCCCTGATACCGCGGATCAGCACGCGCACCTTCCGCGCCTTGGCATAATCCACCAGCAGCCCCTTGAATGAATCCACCTCCACGTTCTTGAACTTCCGGGCAATCTGCCGCGCCATCGCCAGGCGCTCCTGGAGACTGAAGAGCGTCTGCTTCCTCGAATAGTCCGACACCGCCAGGATCAGCTTGTCGAAAATCTTTGCCGCCCGGGCAATCAAATCCAAATGCCCAAGCGTGATCGGGTCAAACGTACCCGCGTAGATGGCTGTTCTCATGTCTTTCCCCTCTTCAGATCCGTCACGACACCGATGGAGCGTCCGCCCGCCTTTTGTACATCACCAGGCGCGTGCCGCCATACTGCCGCTCCCGCACGACCACCCAGCCCGGCACATCCAGCACACGTTCTCCCGCGCCCTGCTCATACACCACCAGTCCGCCGGGAGCCAACGTACCACGCGCGTCGATGAGGGGCAAGAGAACCTCCAGCCAGCGGGCCGTACCATCCCGGTCATAGGGCGGATCGGCAACAATGAGGTTGAAGGGCTCGCCCGCCCACCCCTTTTCGATGAACTTCACCGCATCGCCCAGCCTGCATTCCGTCACGCCCCCCTCGCTCGAACAAAGCGTTTTGACATTCTCCTGCAGCGTCTGGAACACGCGCCGATCGCTCTCTACCCAACACACCAAAGCCGCGCCCCGGCTCCACGCCTCAAGACCCAGCGCGCCCGATCCCGCAAAGAGATCCAGCACGCGTACGCCAACAATCCCTTCGCCAAGCGAGTTGAAAAGCGCCGCCCGAACTTTGTCCTGCGTCGGGCGCACATCCCCCTTGGGCACGGCTATGGCACGCCGGCCAATCACACCTCCGGTCACTCTCACGGCACACCCCCCGCCGGCTGTCTTGCGGCGGTAACGGGCGGAGGTGACAGATTCGCCACAAACCTCTGGCCCATCTCCTCCAGCCGCTTCCGCTCACCGGAGTCCCACACCACGAGCGTTCGTATCTCCAGCCTCAAACGAATCTCCGCCTCCATGGAATCCATACCACGAAGACCCCCCACGATCCGCACGGGCGCATCCGTGCTACTGTGAAGCGGCGCGCCGCCTTCATGCTCCATGTTGAGCACGCCAACAAACCCCTTCCTCGGGTCCACCCACGTCATGTCAAAGCGCATCCACCGTGCCACCGCCAGCAGGCGGTCCACCAACGCCCGTGCGTCTGCCGGTGTCTGCCTGCTCCAGCAATATCTGAACGGCCGGTAACCGGAAAGAAACCCAAGCGTCGCCAGAAGGCTCAACATTCCGGTGATCACACCTGCCGGCAGAAGTGCCGCGAGCACCCATCGCAACGCAAACGGCAAACCGCCACCTCCCAGCGGGCTGCGTTCCGAAAACACCAGCGGAAGCATCAACGGGAAAGCCAGCAGCAAGGTCACCAGTCCGGCGTAGAGCGGATACGGAATCGTCCCGCGCAGCCGCTCCAGCCTCCTGTTCGTCAGCAGGTTGAAAACAAGATCATTCATGCACAGGCGTGCATTGTACCTGATCAGGTGAGGCGTCCGAAAGCCCGATTGCGTCAGCCCACGTCGGCCGTGCCAACCGAGCCGAACGAGCTGGAGAAGACAAGCGTATAGGGCTTCACCATGATCTCGTCGCCCGCATGCAACTCGGCAACGCCGCCGACCTTCTGTCCGTTGACGTAGGTGCCGTGAAGGCTCCCGAGGTCCTGGATGAAGTAGCAGCCGTCCTTGTAGAAGATCTCGGCGTGCATCGGACTGATACGCCCACCTACCAGCACCAGATCGCACGAGCCTGAATCGCTGCCCAACACCGTGCGCACCCGGTCACCCAACGGTATGGCAAGATTCTGGAAAAGCAGATGCTTCTCCGTGAACGGCGCGTACACCCGAACATCACGCGGTGCGGATTCTGTACGGAAGGACACGCCGGGTCCAAACGATGCAGTCATTTCAGCGAGTGTGCAGCTCCTGCTCATCAGCGATTCTCCTCAGGCAATCTTCGGCGGGCTCATCCCGCCCTTTTCTCCGACACCCGCCTCGTGCGTGCGCCGGATACGACTGCCACTCTCTTCGCGAACTGCACTTCATCGCCCGGCTGACCGGAACGAGCGAGCGAATGGCCGACAGACTAATAGCAGCCATCGTGCCAGTTCCTTCTGAACACAGCCGGATGTGGTCTGAATCGATGGACGACAAGATGTGGTGGTGTTCTACACCTGCGCGGGAATCCCCAGCACACACAACCGCACGTTTTTGTGCGGCATGCGTACAGAAACGCACAGCACGGTCAGCCCAACAGTCGGCCGACCACGGCGTTCACCAGTTTGCCGTCGGCCTTGCCTTTGACCTGCGGCATCAAGACCTTCATCACCTTGCCGAGATCGGCCTTCCCTGTCGCCCCGCTTTCGGCGATGGCCTTCGTGGCCAGCGCTTCGATCTCGGCCTCGTCGAGCTGCTTCGGCATATACTTTCTGAAGAGGTCGATCTCCGCCTGCTCCTTCGTGGCCAAATCTTCGCGGCCACCCGCACGGAACTGCTCGACGGAATCTTGACGCTGCTTGATGGCCTTCGAGACCACCGTCGCCACTTCACCATCGGTGACATCCTTGCCGGCGTTGATGGTCGCATCTTTGATCTGCGCGATCAGCGTACGCATCGCCGTCACCTTGTCCGCAGCCCGCGCCTTCATCGCCTCTTTCACATCGGACTGCATTTCATCATAAATCTTCGATGCCATGATTCCTCCTCCTCTATCCTGAACCGGTCAGCGCCTCACAAAATAGACGATCAACATGACCAGCGCCACCAGCGTTTCATAGAACGCCAGTTTCTTGATGTTGAGCTTGGGAGCCATCTGCTGCCACAGATTCAGCCCCCACAGGCCGATCGCCGCGTCCACAAGCATCACTACCGCCAGCCAGAACATGAAAGTCATGTGGACAGTATTCGCCGCCGCGACGCCCGGGTCAATCCGAAGCCTCGCCAGAATCTACATGACGAATGGGGAGCCCCGGTGTATTAGAACAACATTGTCGAGCTTCACTGGGGGCAGTCCGTATGACAAAGCAGGATTCACAGAAGCCGCTGAACATCGTGGAAATCGCCAAGCTGGCCGGCAGTTCCAAGAGCGCCGTCAGCCGCGTCCTCCACAACCAGTCCGGCGTTGCGGCAGACATCCGGGCACGCATCCAGCACATCATGCGCGTGCATCATTACCGCCCCAGCCTCTTTGGCCGCGGTCTCAAGGGCGCCCGCAGCGGCGTCATCGGCGTGCTCGGCCGTTTCATGGAAAGCGGCTTCACGGCAGAAGTAATCCGCGGCATCGATGACGAGGTAAAGAAGCACGGCGGGCACCTCCTCTGCACCTTCGCGCCCGGCATTGACGAATACATCGATTTCTGGCGGAGCTTCGTCTCCGGGCGCCAAGTGGACGGGCTGATCTTGATCGCTCCCCCGGTCGACATTTTCTCGCACGAGATCACCTCGTACGACCGGCCTGTCGTGCTCTGCGCGGCCGAACCACCCAGGAACGCCAAGACTTGGGCTGCAGCCGGCGCCGTCACCCTCGACAACGAAACGCCCATGCGGGAACTCATCCATCATCTTGTCGTCAAGGGATGCCGCCGCATCGTCCACCTCGCGGGCCAGCCCGACATCTTCGACACGCACGAGCGTGTTCGCTGTTTCAAGGATGCCGTGGCCCAACACCCCGGGATCACCGGGACCGTGCTTCAAGGCGCATGGATTCCCAAACTCGCGCGCTCCGTCGTAACCCAGTACCTCGACACCCACGCCACGTGGCCGGACGCCTTCGTGGCCTTCAACGATGCCATAGCCCTCGGCACGCTTCAGGCCTTGCAGGACATCAACGTGCCGGTCCCCCAGAAAATCTCCGTCGCAGGTTGGGACGACATCCCGTTTGCCGACTTCGCCGGGCTTACGACTGTCCACCTGCCTATGCTCGAGATGGGATGGCAGATCACCCGCATGCTCTACGGACTTGTCGAGGACGGCGGCAAAAGAATCCCCCACCGGACCGTTCTGGATATGCCCCTGAAAGTCCGTCGCTCCACACAGCGCCCGCCGGGGACTGCTGCCGCCGAGGAATAATCGCCACCCCCCCCTTTGCAATCGGGCGGGCGATGCTATATGTTGCCCACGATTTGAAGCCAGGAGTGTGATTCATGAGCATGAGAAAGATTACCGAAGGTGTACATTGGTGCGGCGTCGTGGATTGGGACCGGCGCTCGTTCGACGCGTTGATCCCCCTACCCGACGGCACCAGCTACAATGCCTATCTTGTCCAGGGTTCGGAAAAGACCGCGCTGCTCGATGGCGTGGATGATGCCAAGACCGGGCTCTTGCTCGAGACTCTTCGTGACATACCCCGGATCGATTACATCGTTTCCCATCACGCGGAACAGGACCACTCCGGCGCACTGCCCGAGTTGATGAAGCGCTTCCCGGAGGCGAAACTTCTTGCCTCTGTGCCCGGCCGCAAATTCCTGCTCGATCTGCTCGACCTGCCCGAGGACCGCGTGGTGGCTGTCAAGGAAGGCGAGACCGTTGACCTCGGCGGCAAGACGCTTCGATTTCTGATGACGCCCTGGGTGCACTGGCCGGAAACGATGAGCACCTATCTCGAACAGGACAAAATCCTGTTCTCGTGCGATTTCTACGGCTCGCATCTCGCGACATCCGAACTTGTCGCCCGCGAAGGCGTCCGCGTTTATCGCGCTGCGAAACTCTACTACGCGCAGATCATGATGCCCTACGCCAAGCAGGTGGCGAAGAACATCGAGAAGGTCTCCGCCCTGGACATCAAGTGGATCGCACCAAGCCACGGACCCATCTACGACAAGCCCGAGATCGTGATGAACGCGTGGAAAGAATGGAACAACGGCGCACCGCAGAATCTTGCCGTCGTGGCCTATGTGTCGATGCACAACAGCACGCGGAAAATGGCGGAACGGCTCGTGGACGGACTGATCGCCCGCGGCATCAGCGTTCGCCAATTTGATCTGACCTCGGCGGATCTCGGCGAGATCGCCATGGCTCTCGTCGATGCGTCCACGATTCTGTTGGGCACCCCCGCGGTACTCAACGGCGTGCATCCGCTCGCTGCCCACGCGGCCTATGTCATCAACGCACTGAATCCCAAGGCAAAGTTCGCAGCCGTCTTTGGCTCCTATGGCTGGGGATCGAAAGCGCTGGATAATCCGGCTTCGCTCATGCCCGGCCTGCAGGTTGAATGGCTGCCACCGGTACTGGCAAAAGGTGTGCCGCGCGCGCCCGAGTTTCAGGCATTGGATCAACTGGTCGCCACCGTGGCCGCAAGACACGGCAGCACCGCCCCCTGACCTTGTGCTTCAGGCCAGTAATGCCAATGCTGCGCGCAGATCCTGCGGCAGGGGCGACTCGAATCTTGTCTCCTGCCCCGCAGGATGCTTCAGAACCATGCCCGACGCGTGAAGAAACTGCCTCGTCAGCCCAAGCTCCGCATGGCCCGCGCCGTAGAGCGCATCGCCCACAATCGGCCAGCCCGCCGCCGCGAGCTGACATCGAATCTGGTGGGTTACTCCCGTGTGAATCAACACATCGAGCAGTGTGTGCGCGGCGAATGACTGCTTCACCGCGTACTCGGTCACCGCGCGCATAGTCTTCAGTTTCTCGGCGCGCTCGCCCGGCTCGACCACAACCATGTGATGCCCCTCACCACGGCGATGGGCCAGGAAATGCTCGAGCCGACCGGCCTCCCTCACCACACCACACACGAGTGCCGTGTACTCCTTTCGGACACGCCGCGCTCTGAACTCCTCGCGAAGAAACGCGTAAACCTCGGCCGAACGGGCGGCGATCACGAGCCCCGACGTGTCGGTATCGATCCGATGAATCAGCGCAGGGAAGAGAAGGTCGTCGCCGATGCGGGCGAGGTCCGGATAACGCGCCACCATCCCATTGGCGAGCGTGCCCTTCTCCCCCGGCTTCAGAGGATGAACAGGCATGCCCGATGGCTTGTCGAAGACCACCATCGCGTCGTCTTCGTGGATGATGGAGAGCGTGACAAAAGGATCAGGCATGACCACCAGATCCGATTTCTCGAAGAGCTCTTCGACGCGGACTTCGTCACCCGCCTGCAGTCGCACGCCTTTGACGGATCTTCTGCCGTTCAACAGGATCACGCCCTGCGCTACGGCTTCCTCCGCAAGGGAACGCGTTGAAGAAGGCACGCGCTTCAGCACAAACAGGTCGAGACGCGAACCCGCATCAGACGAATCAACCTTCCATGTCTGGCCGCGGATCATGGAGCTCCAGCGTCCCGCCGCGGGGCAGGCGTAGGTTTAATAACGGTAGTGGTTCGGCTTGAACGGCCCGTTCACGGGCACGCCAAGATAGTCGGCCTGGCGCTTCGTCAGCTTCTCCAGTTTCACACCCAGCTTGCCAAGGTGCAGGCGCGCCACCATCTCATCGAGATGTTTCGGCAGGGTGTAGACGCCGATCGGGTATTTGCCCTGCTTGCTGTAAAGCTCGATCTGGGCGAGCGTCTGATTCGAGAAGCTGTTCGACATGACAAAGCTCGGATGGCCCGTCGCGCACCCAAGGTTCACCAGCCGGCCTTCAGCCAGCAGGATGATTCGCCGCTTGCTCGGGAAGGTGATCTGATGAACCTGCGGCTTGATCTCGGTCCACTTGTACTTCTGAACTTTCTCGACCTGAATCTCGCTGTCGAAATGGCCGATGTTGCAGACAATCGCCAGATCCTTCATCTGCAGCATGTGCTTCTCGGTGATCACATCACAGCAGCCGGTCGTCGTGACGAAGATATCGCCCATCTTGCAGGCCTCATCCATCGTCATCACTTCATAACCTTCCATCGACGCCTGCAATGCGCAGATCGGATCGATTTCGGTGATAATGACGCGGGCGCACTGGCCCTTGAGTGACTGGGCGCTCCCCTTGCCCACATCGCCGAACCCGGCGACGACAGCCACCTTGCCGGAAATCATGACATCCGTTGCCCGCATGATGCCGTCCACCAGCGAGTGCCGGCAGCCGTAGATGTTGTCGAATTTCGACTTGGTGACGGAATCGTTGACGTTGAACGCCGGGAAGAGCAGTTCGCCCTTCTCCTGCATCTTGTAGAGACGATGCACGCCCGTGGTGGTCTCCTCGCTGACGCCGCGGATATGCTTCGCGATCCGGCTGAACCGTTTTGGGTCGCGCTTCAGCGCCTTCTTCAGTTGCGCGAGCAAAACCTTCTCTTCGTAGCTGTCGGGCTTGCGGTTGAGGATGGATGGATCCTTCTCGGCCTTGCATCCGAGGTGCACGAAAAGTGTGGCATCGCCGCCATCGTCGAGAATCATGTTCGGACCGGTGCCCTTGCCCCAGTCGAGGATTCGGTCGGTGTACTCCCAATACTGTTCCAGCGATTCACCCTTGAAGGCAAACACCGGCGTGCCGGCCGCGGCAATGGCTGCCGCCGCGTGATCCTGCGTGGAGAAAATGTTGCAGCTCGCCCAGCGGACCTTGGCCCCAAGGGCCTGAAGGGTTTCAATCAGCACCGCCGTCTGAATCGTCATGTGAAGCGAACCGGTAATCCGCGCGCCCTTGAGCGGTTGGGCCTTGCGATACCTCTCACGAATGGCCATCAGCCCGGGCATCTCGTGCTCTGCAAGTCCGATCTCCTTGCGACCGAAATCAGCCAGCTTGATATCACGTACGACGTAGTCTTTGAATTTAACGGCCATGGTCATCTCCTGTTGAACGAGAGGGGCAACATAATCGACGTTCGCAGAAAACTCAAGAAAGAGCGTACGGGCTTCACCGGGACCCGCTCACACGCTGTGTGCGGCGTCCTTGAAATAGCGGGCTTCGTCCGGCTCGCCATCGTCACCCACCTGGCGCGCAATGTTCACCAACACTCCCACCATGGCAAGCGAAACGACGAGGCTCGTGCCGCCGTAACTGATGAAAGGCAGCGGCAGGCCCTTGGTCGGCAGGCTACCGGTGACCACCCCAATGTTGATTGCAGCCTGCACCACGGTCATCAGCGTCAGGCCCAACCCCAGCAACCGACCAAACTGATCGGGTGCACGGAAACTGATTCGCACGCCGCAGATGAAGAACCCCAGGAACAACACCACCACAAGTATGGAGGCTGCCATCCCCAGCTCTTCACCAAGAATCGCAAAGATGAAGTCCGTGTGCGCTTCGGGCAGGTAGAACCGCTTCTGGAGACTCTGCCCCAGCCCGACGCCTGACCCACCCCCCACGACGAACGCGTAGATGGCGTTCAACAACTGAAAGGCTTCGTCCTTTGCATACTTCTCCGGATTGAGGAAGGCGGTGATGCGCCTCATGCGTTCCGCGTTCTGCATGATCGCCAGCGAGAAACCCGCCAGTCCCACGGCCGCCGATACGGCCAGGTAACTCACCCGCGTGCCCGCGACAAACATCATGGTCATGCCCACCACGGCAATGAGCATCGTGGTGCCGAAATCAGGCTCAATGAAGATCAGCCCCAGCGTGGCCCCCAGGCATAGCAATGGTGTGACGAGCCCCAGGCGCAATTCATGCGCATGGCGCTGAATGCGCGCCATCCACCAGCCGAGGAACAGGACTGTCGTGAACTTCGTCAGCTCCGAAGGCTGGAACGTCAACGGACCAAAGCGCAGCCAGCGATAGCTTCCGTTCACGTTGATCCCGATACCCGGAATAAGCACCATGACCAGCAGGATGACACTCAACCCACCAAGAAAGACCGAAAGGAATCCGCGATAGTACCGGTAATCCACGTTGGCCAGAATCGCGGCAGCGATGAATCCGACGAAGAGCGACAGAAGCTGCCGCTTGATGAAATACATCGAGTCTTTGTAGATCGTGCGGCCATGCACACTGCTAGTGCTCGCCAGCATGATAATGCCCAGCATTACGAGCACCAACACGATCGTCACCAGGATGCTAGCAGTCTTCCACATCTGGCCCAGAAAACCTTTGCACGCAGCGCAGCCGTTTACTCTCTACAACATAACGGGCCGCTCCGAACGTTCGAAGCGGCCCGAAATGGTTCATCCGACATTCGGTCTTACAGCATCGTCGGCGGAATCTTCAGCTTCTGACCCGTCTTCACGCCCTGCGGATCAACAATGCCGTTCAGCCGCATGATGTCTTCTTTGCTCACGATGAAAATCTTCGCGATGCTGTCCAATGTGTCGCCTTCCTGCACCGTGTAGTCCAATGCGGACTCGTTCGATATGGGTGCCGGGGCCGCAGGAGCCTCCATGGCCGGCGCAGGCGCAACAGGCTGCATGACAACAGGTTCTGCCGCAGGGGCTTCAGGAGCAACTGGGGCCACAGGCTCAACCGCAGGCGCGGGTACCGGAGCAGGCGCAGCTTCAACGGCGGGAGCCGGAGCGGCCGCCGCCTTCGGCGCTGCAGCTGACGCACCCGGGATCGCCAACTTCTGGCCAATCATGATCTTGTCGCCCTTGACCTTCGGATTCGCCGCGCGAAGCTCGCTGAGCTTCACACCGTGTTTGGAAGCAATCTTCGAGAGACTGTCGCCCGACTTCACCACGTAGGCATTACCACCTGCAACCGGCTCTGACTTCGGGGTGGACTTCTTTGTCGGCGCAGCAGCCTTCGGCTTGGAGGTGGTGGTCGTCGTTCCGGTGTACCCCGGGAGGACGAGCTTCTGCCCGATGCGAATCTTGTTGGCATCCTTGATGCCGTTCAACTCCGCAATCTCGCGTGAGCTGACACCAACCTTGCTCGCGATTTTCGAAAGTGAATCTCCGTTCTGCACGACGTACGTCTTGCCCGGGGCCGGCACAGCCATCGTCGGCGCGGATTCAATCGGCGACGGCGGCTGGAAGACAGGCCGCGAAGGCGCAAGGACTACCGCGTCCTCCGGAGGTGTAACCTCCCGCGGCGGCATGATCGGAGCCGGCGGCGGCTCAACAACGCCCGCGCGTTTCGTCCCACATCCCTGGATGAACATCACTGCACCAATGGCCATCACGTGTACGGCTACAACAACGGACACCAAAACCGGGGCTCTCATTCCATCTCTCCTTCTTGCATCCTTAGACTGAAGTATGTCGCTCCAGGTCAGGCGATTCATGTTTCACTCTCCTCAACCAGGCCCATCACGAGTTTCCGGAAGACATCTCCCCTCTCCTCGTAGTTACGAAACTGGTCAAAACTCGCACAGGCCGGCGAAAGCAAAATCGTCTCACCCGCACAAGCATCATTCCAAGCTTTTCGCAACGCGGCATCAAGCGTCCCGCAGACAAAGCAGGGCACGACGCCAGACCAAGCCGAGGACATTTCCTCACTTGCTTGCCCGATAAGGTAAACCCCGCTTGCCCTTTCTACCAGCAATTCTTTGACGAAGGAAAAATCTTTTTCCTTGACCAGCCCGCCAGCGATAAGCCGCGCATTCCCAGGCATCATCCGAAGTGCAGCGGCCATGGCTGACAAGTTCGTCGCTTTGGAGTCGTTGACGAAGCGGATACCGCGGGACTCCGCGATGAGTTCCATCCTGTGTGGCAAGGCCTTGAAGGCGTGCGCAGCACGCACCGCGCACGTCGGATCTACCCCGCAGGCCTGCAGCCCACCCACGACAGCCGCCGCAGCCAGACCCAGTACTTCGTTGCCGAAATACGTGCCCCGGAAATCAGCCACGGCGCGGTGATCGGCCCACACCTGTCCCTCCTCGTAACGGAAATCCGACCGCGCTCCCGCTCCAAAAGTTCTCCATCGACCTTTCCCGCCGGAGAAGGCCTTGATGCTTTTCAGCAGGCTGAGGGGAACCAGCCCCACATCCTTCTCATGCATCGCGGAAAACATCTTCGACTTCAACTGCGTGTAGAGCTGCATGTCGCCATGCCGGTCCAGATGGTTCGGGTTGATGTTCAGCAGAATGCCAACCTCGGGTCGAAAAGCCACAGCCGACTCCATCTGAAAGGAACTGACCTCCAAGACCAGCCAGTCCAAATCACGTCGTTCTCTCACGACAGCCGAAACAGCCGGCCCATAGTTGCCTGCCGGAGCCGCCTTCAACCCCGCCGCCTGCAACGACTCCACCATCCACTTAACCACCGTACTTTTCCCATTCGATCCGGTGACGGCCACCACTTTGCAGGACCTGCGACTCCATCCTAACTCCAGTTCAGAGATGACCGGGATGCCGCGTTGGCGCAGATCGAGAATCCACGGAGAGGTCACCGGAATGCCCGGACTCACCACTCCAACATCGAACGATCCGGCAGGAACATCCTTCGCGCCGAGCATCACGCGAATTCCCCGCGCTTCAAGTTCTGCCTTGCGCTGCTGCAACCCGGAATGATCGCCTGCGTCAATGACCACGACATCTGCGCCTTCATCGCGCAGCAGTTCGGCAGCAGCCGCCCCGCTCCCGCCCAAACCGACAACCAAAGCATGTCGATACGTCTTCATAGTCCACGGGCCATGATCGATGCAATGGCTGTCGCCAGCGATCAGCCACTCCCCCTTCTCTTTTCCGCCTTACCTGATCTTCAAAGTCGCCACGCCGATCAGGGCGCAAATGATGGACAGAATCCAGAACCGCGTCGTGATCATGGTCTCCACGACTTCCACATCCCGATGCTCCTTCTCAGCGAGCTCTTTCTCCATCACTTCAAAATGGTGATGCAACGGCGCGCACTTGAAGATTCGCCGGCCGCCGCTCAACTTGAAATAGCCCACCTGCATAAGAACACTAAGGGCTTCCATCACAAATACACCGCCCACAATCATGAGCGTCAGTTCCTGCTTGATCAGGATCGCCACCATGGAAATCGCACCACCCAGCGCGAGGCTCCCCGTATCCCCCATGAACACACGCGCGGGATGACAGTTGAACCAGAGGAAGCCCAGCCCAGCACCCAGCAGGCAGCCGCAGAACACCGCCAACTCGCCGCTGCCGGCGATGTACGGCACCTGAAGGTACTGTGCAAATCTCATGTGCCCTGCCACGTAGGCCATGACCAGGTACGCCACGGCCACGGAGTTGCTGCAACCGATCGCCAGCCCGTCGAGACCGTCGGTCAGGTTGACCGCATTGGTTGAGCCCACCATGACCAACGCGAGAAAGACAAACGTGAAGAAGACACCCATGGCCGGCACCAGGGGATCCTTCATGAAGGGCAACATCAGCGCCTGAACATGCTTGCGCGTCTCGGGCCACGCCAGAAGGATGATCAGAACGATCACCACCCACACGGTCTGAAGCACCAGCTTCGCGCGCGCGCCAAGACCCTTCGACTGTTTCTTCGTGATCTTGAGATAATCGTCGCGAAAACCCACCGCGCCCATGTAGCACATCGTCGCCAGCGTCAGCAGCACGTAACCATTCAGGGGGATCGCCCAAAGCAGAGCCGAGATCAGCACAGAGACAATGATGAGCAAGCCGCCCATCGTCGGCGTGCCCGCCTTCTTGCCATGGAAAATATAGAGCGGCGGCGCCTCATCCTTCCGCACCTGCTGGCCAATCTTGAACTGGCGGAGCTTGAGAATCATCCACGGACCCACCAGCAGACAGATGAAGAATGCCGTGGCTGCCCCGGCGAGCGCGCGAAAGGTGATGTAGCGAAATACCCTCAGCGGCGAGAACCAGTCCGTTAGATAACTCAGATAGTAGAACATGTTGTCCCCATCATGCCTTCGCGTCCGTCGACTTCTTCCATATATCCAGAACCTTCTCCACCTGCTCGCCGCGCGATCCCTTCAGCAGCACAGCATCGCCGGCCTTCACCCCTTGCGCAAGCACAGCCGCCGCGCCGGCATGGTCATCACAGCGGAATACCTTCAGCGAGCGGCCCGATGCCGCGGCCGCCGCATCGGCCATCATAACCGCCAGCGGCCCGATGGTCACCAGCCCGGCCCATTTGCCGCGCGCAATCTCAACACCCAGTGCCTCATGCTCACGTCGTTCGGCTTCACCCAACTCACGCATCCCCCCCAGTACCAGCCACCGACGCCCCTTCACCGGGGTTTGCCCAAAGGCCGACAACGCGCTCTTCATGCTCATCGGATTGGCGTTGTAAGCATCATTGATGACCACCACGCCTCCGAGGTCTGTCCGGTTCCAACGCATCGGCGGCGGCTTGTATTGACCCAACGCCGCCTTCAAATTGTCCCACGGCAGCCCATGAAGCCGCCCGACGGCAATCGCCAGCAGCGCATTCGCCACCACATGTTCACCCGGCAACGGCAATTGAAACTCCGCACGCTCACCCGTAGCCCGCTCAATCACGGCAAAATGGCCCGGCCGCTCCTTGTCGAGTAGGCCTTGGAAATCAGCATCGCGACGAATTCCGGTTGTCACGACGCGGCACGGGGCCTCCTCCACCAGCAGGTCGAACATCGCCTCGTCGCGACTCAGTATGGCCGTGCCATCTTTGGGCAGACAGCGAAACACCGTTGCCTTTTCCTTCGCAATGGACTGCACTGAATCAAAGAACTCTATGTGTACCGGCCCGACGTTCGTGATGATCCCCCATGCGGGTCGCGCAATCTTACAGAGCGGCGCAAGTTCACCGGGATGATTCATCCCCAGCTCGAACACACCATAGACGTCACCCGCCTCCATCGTTATGAGGCTGAGGGGGAGACCAATTTCGTTGTTCCAGTTCCCACGCGTGCGTGCCGTGGATGCGGAGGTGGCCAACACGTCGGCAATCATCTCCTTGACCGTGGTCTTCCCAACGCTGCCCGTTACCGCAAGTATCTCGCCGGACAGCGTATGGCGATAATGTGCGGCAAGATCACGCAGAGCTTTAAGTGTATCGTCAACCAGGAGAAGCGGACTGTGTGGAGCTTCCGCTGCAGCAGATGAACGTTCGACCACGGCAGCTGCAGCGTGCCGTGCAAATGCGTCGGCGATGAAGTCATGGCCGTCGCAACGGGGGCCGCGGAGAGCCACATAGAGGTTGCCAGGCTGAATAGAACGGGTATCCGTGGAAACCCCGTTTGCCGACACCGTGGGCGACGGCGGTTTCCAAGTCCCGCCGCACCACGAAGCCAAATCTCCTCCCTGCAAAGTCGGCATAGCTCCGAGCCATTCGGAAACAGTTCTCCAGTCGATGTCCGGCTGTTGAAGGATCAGCCCGCCGACATCACACACACTTCAAGGTCCGCATGGACCTCCGCGAGGCAGGAAGGACAATAACTGTGCGAATACATCCTGGTGTTCTCGTCCTCCTTTTCTTCGTAGATCCAACGCCCTTCATCCGTGCGCACCCTCTGACACCTGCAGCACTTCACCTCGAATTCAATCGTATCCATACGCAACTCCTTACCCAAACTCGCCCGTGCCCGGTCGCAACTCACAACAGCCTTCGGACCACTTCGCGGTCATCGAAGGGCACCACGGTATTGGCATATTCCTGGTAGGTCTCGTGACCTTTGCCCGCGATGAGCACCGTGTCCCCTTCCCGGGCCAGACCCAGCACGCGTGCAATGGCCTTCTCCCGGTCTACTTCGATTTCAAAATTGCCGGCGCCGCCAAAACCCGGCGTGATCTCGTGAATAATCGCCAGAGGATCTTCGCTCCGGGGATTATCGCTCGTCACGACAGAGTAGTCCGCAAGCGCTGCCGCCGCCGCACCCATCATCGGCCGCTTCTCCCGGTCACGATTTCCGCCGCAGCCAAATACCGCAAACAGCCGACGCTGCGTCAGTTCCCTCAATGTGCGCAGCACGTTCGACAGGGCATCCGGTGTGTGGGCGTAATCCACGAACACGTGGAAACCCCGTTCGTTGTCAATCCGCTCAAGTCGACCTGGCACAACGGTCATCCGGCCAAGTACCTTCGCCATCAGCGCCGGCTGGACCCCCAGCACGCCGCAGGAGGCCATCGCCGCAAGAGCGTTGCTGACGTTGTACCGCCCCAGTAGTTGAAGCTTCACCTCGGCCTCACCCCACGGACTCTGGAAAACAAACTCGGAACCTGTCGGACCAAGCTCCACGCTGTCTGCCCGCACCATCGCGCTCGGATGCATGCCGTAGGTCAGCAGGTCGGCCGAAAAGCCGTTGATGTTGGCGAGCTGCATACCCCACGGATCATCGATGTTGATCACCGCCGACGCCTTTTTCTCCATCTGGCCAAGCCCGCGGAACAGCTGCGTCTTCGCCGCAAAGTACTGATCCATCGTCTTGTGGTAATCGAGATGATCCTGCGTCAGGTTCGTGAATACCCCAACGTCGAAATCGATGCCCCATACGCGCTTCTGGTCCAACCCGTGCGACGAGACTTCCATGACCGCACTGTGACACCCCGCGCGCAACATCTGGTCCAGCATGAACTGGATGTCCGGCGCCTCCGGTGTCGTGCGCGAGGCCGGAATACACCGCTCGCCGATCTCGTACTGCACCGTGCCGATCAACCCCGGCATGCGACCTGCTTCCTTCAAGATGTCGCACGCCATGAACGCGGAGGTCGTCTTGCCATTCGTACCGGTGATCCCGATCATCTCCAGGCTGTGGGACGGCTGGCTGTAAAAAGCACAGGCTATTTCCGCCAGCGCGCGCCGCGCGTCCTCAACCTGGATGATGGTTACATCGCGCCGCGCCGCATCATAGTGCTTCGACAAGACCGCCGCCGCGCCACGCTGGATGGCATCGCTGATGTAATCCGCACCGTCCCGCTGCGCGCCATGCAGGGCGACAAAGAGATAGCCCGGCTTGACCTGGCGAGAGTCGTAGGCGATGCCTTCGATTTCGCAGGTTTGCGGCCCCTTGATCGTCAGGGGCTGAATAATCTTCGTTATGTATTCGAGTCTCATCGTCTCCGAACAAAGCTGTCCGAGAATCACGGCTTCTCTCCTTAATGACCCTGCACCGAAGCCACCTTCTGTCCTTCGACGCCTTCCGGCGTCGAAGGCGGTATATCCAGATACCTCACGGCCTGGGACGCGATCTCCGCAAAAATGGGACCCGCAACCACGCCGCCCGTGTGCAGCGGCTGCGGTTCATCCACCACCACCACGATGGCGATTTCCGGATTCTCCGCCGGAAGAAATCCCATGAAAGATGCAATGTTGGCGGAATCAGAATAGCCGCCCGGAATCGCCTTCTGCGCCGTGCCTGTCTTGCCCCCCACCGTATAGCCCGGCACCCGCGCACGCGTCCCCGTACCCCCCTCTTCCGTCACGCGAGCCAGCAGTTTCTGCATGAGCTTCGCTGTATCCTCGCGGATCGGATGCGACAACACCTCGGGTGTGAATTCCATGATCGTCCTGCCGTGCGCATCCACCGCGCGCCGGATCACCGAAGGCTTCATCAGGAATCCGTTGTTCGCGATGCAGCAGAGCAGGTTGACCATCTGGAGCGATGTCACGCCGACCTCGTGCCCCATCGGAATGCGCGAGATGCTGAGCGAAGACCACTTGGAGCGGTCGCGCAGGATGCCGCCTTCCTCGCCGGGCAGTTCAATACCGGTAGGGCGCCCGATACCGAAGTCACGCAGATACCGCTCAAGATCGCGCTCGCCCAGTTTCAACGCCACCTTCGCGGCACCGATGTTGCTCGACTTCTTCAGGATGTCGGCGACATTCAGCCGGCCGTAGGGATGGAAATCCTTCAGCGCGCGCCCCTGGTAAATCCACATGCCGTTCTCGCAATCAAACACATCTTCGGGACGCACACGACCCTCGTTCAACGCGGCCGCAATCACACCCACCTTGAAGGTGGACCCCGGCTCGTACACATAGCCGATCGTCCGGTTCAGCATCTGCGACTCATCCGCTGTCCGATAAGCGTTCGGGTCATAGACAGGCCGCGACGCCATCGCGAGAATCTCGCCGGTCTTCACGCGTTCAATGATGACCCATGCGCCCTTTGCGCTGTGTTGCTCCATGGCCGCATCCAGCGCCTTGTCGACGATATACTGCAAATTCTGATCCAGCGTCAGGTACACGTCCGCACCTTCCTGCGGCGCAATCTCCAGGCTGCGTCGGGTGTAGACTTCCACGCGACGGCCATCCTGCTCGCTGATCCGCAGGCCCGGCCGCCCACGCAGATTGGAGTCCATCCGCTGCTCCACGCCCGCGCTCCCCACGCCTTCCAGGTTGGAAAAACCAACCACGTGGGCGAACAGCGACCCCTGCGGATAATACCGTGCCGAGGCATCTTCAAAAAAAACACCGCGAAGCTGCATACGCGCGATCTGCCGCGCCGTGTCATCCGGCACCAGCTTCTTGATGCATTCGTACCGCCGGTTGGGCCGGTTGAGCCGCGCCATCACCACCGCCGGATCGAGCTGCAGAAGATAGGCCAGCCGGGAGCCGATGAACTGGAGGTGCCCATTTTCCAGGATGACCTTGGGATCAGCGCAGATGTTCTTCACGGCCAGGTCCAACGCCAGGATATTGCCGTGCGTGTCCAGCACGCGGCCGCGACCCACCAGGATCTGCTGCTCGACTTTGCGGATATCCGCAATGCGCGTGCGCAGACGCTCGTTGGGCCCGAGATGCAAATAGGCCAGCCGCGTGCCCAACCCCACCCAGACCAGGGCCAGCACCACGACCACCAACAGCATCCGCCACGTGTAGGTACGATTAGTCATTCACCATGCTTCCGGTGTGCTGCACATACTGGTTCTCCGCCGAACCCGCACGCTCCGGCACCGACAGGGCCGCTTGCCCATGCACACGGACGATCTGCTTCTCTTCCGGCCACGCCATGTCGAGATTGAATTCCTTGATGATGCTCTCGATGTTGCGCGGCGACTTCATGTTCGACCACTTGAACTCTTCGTTGACCACGCGCTTGTGCAACTCGCTCTTCACCACTTCGAGTTCCTTGATCTGCGCGCCGATCGCCTCGCACCGCCCGGAAAACCAGAGATAGCTCAGGGCCACGAAGGTCGTGCCCGCGAGAATCGCCGCCAGCGGGGCGGGAAAAATGAAGCCGTCCGATGTACGTTTCCTGTTCTTTCTGCGTGCCATGATCTCAATCCAACCTTTCCGCTACACGAAGTTTTGCCGAACGAGCCCGGGGATTGTCCGCGAGTTCCTCTTCCGAGGCCATGACCGGCTTCTTCACCACCCAGCCCATCACCGGTTTCTCGCCTTTCCACTCACGACCGCCCTGCTCGAGCGACTCCCACCGCCCCACATGCCCTGCCAATTGATGTTTCACCATCCTGTCTTCAAGACTGTGAAACGAAATCACCGCCAGCCGTCCACCCCTCGCCAGCAATCCAATTGCCGCTTCGAGACCGGCCGTCAGACTCTCCAACTCGTGATTCACCACCATGCGCAGCGCCTGAAACGAACGCGTCGCCGGATGCACCCTCCCCCGCACGCCCCCCTTCGCCCTCGCCACCAGCTCGGCCAATCTCGCCGTTGTCCGTATCGGCTCGCGCTGCCGCTCGTTCACCAGCAACCGCGCAATACGGCGCGAGGCCGACTCCTCGCCAAGCCGCCAAAGCACGTTCGCCAGTTCCTCCTCATCCGCCGTGTTCACGATATCCGCCGCGGTGAGCGACTGGGAAAGATCCATGCGCATGTCGAGGGGACCGTCGTGGTTGAAGCTGAATCCGCGGACAGGGTCATCCACCTGGTTTGAGGACATCCCGAGATCGAGAAGAATCCCGTCCACCCGCTCCATGTCATGGCGTTTCGCGATCGCACTCATGTCGGCGAAGTCTCCCTGCTCGAACACACAGGCTGGGATCCAAGCCTTCAGTCGATCCGTCGTCCGGGCCAGCGCTTCGGCATCTCGGTCGATGCCCAACAGCCGGCCGTCCTTCCCGATGCGCTCCAACACCGCCTGGGCATGGCCACCGCCGCCCAGCGTGCCGTCAATGTACCGCCCCCCCGGTTTGACGCCCATCAGCTCAACCACTTCCTTGAGCATAACGGGCTTGTGCATCAACATCCCCAGGCGCCCCACCCTACAGGCCGAGGCAATCCCCCCAACGGCGAATCACGCCAGAAAAAGTCCTGCTCGGGACCGACACCCCGTCCCGCGCTTCGCGAAACAGGGCCGAGTCCTTGGTCAACTGGTACTGCGGCTTCCGACGACTGCCCGGAAGCGCAAGCCACCGGCCTTCGTCGTTGCCGTCATAAATGGAGCCACTGATTCTGAGAAAACGTCCAACCTTGAGAGCGCTCATGATGCCCCCTTTCTCGAAACCAATTGTTGATTCATCCACATCGCTCCCCGCAGCTCCGCACTGCAGTTCGCCGTCCAATATCTCCACGCAAAGTGTATCGTCACTGTCCCGCTCCAACACCGGGGCCTGCACCGGCCTCGCTCGCGTCACCCGGTTCGACATCACCCGGGTCTCCGCCGGGCGCGACCCCAACGACCGCCCCATTGCCCGCGCACGCGCCGCCCGCTCTGCATCATCCCACCAACACGCCTCCTCATGGGCTCCGTGCTGCTCCGACAAACCCAGAATCTGCAACCCAAACTGCGTCAGAACCCGACGTAGCGGGCCGCATCCCCGAGTTTCGGCTGATCCATAGATGTGCTCTGTTCTTTCCATCGATCCGGATTCCATAATTCAAAACCATCAAACGTACCGACCATGACCACTTGATTCTTCAAATCGGCAAAATCGAGGAGCTCATCCTTGATGCGAATGCGACCCTGCGTATCCCAAGGCACCAGGTCCGAACGCGAGGCGAGCGTGCGGGCAAGCTGCCGCCCCTTCTCGTCGGCGATGGAAAGATTGCGGAGCTTCTCCAGACGGCGGGTCATCTCGCGGGCGGGGTAAACGCACAGACACTTGTCGTTAACTCCGGGAAGGACAAACAACCGCCGGGGTACCCCTGCCAACTCGCGCCAATCGGATGGAATGGTAACCCGCTTCTTGGAATCGAGAGAATGGGTGTACGTGTTGACGAAAACACCCTGTCCGGCCATCTCACCAGACACACCTATGTCTCTGTCCTCCACTGGGCTTACCTCCTGCCACACTTTAAAACACTTTGGCCCACCCTTTGTCAACAGCTTTTGAACATTTTCCCCTTTGCAGATTGCCCGTTAATTGCGAGAAATATGCAGGAATACGGGGGAAGTTGTTCAGGAGTTGTTAACAGGATGGCACCAGACCCGCGGATACCAGCGTTTCACCACCCCTCCCCACGATGAAACACTCCCCACGAGCCCGCCACCACAACCAACAGGAGCCGTGTCATGGAAAGTGGAAGATTCTTGCGTAATTCTCAGATCGTCATTCTCGGCCTCTGCATCGCACTGGCCACCGTCGCATCCAGTCTCATCCTCTCTCGCGGCTTCATGCGCATCATGCGTTTCACCCGCGAGGTCATCACCGTCACCGGATCCGCACAACAAACCATCACCAGCGACCTCGCCGTGTGGAACACCGAAATCTCCCGCCGCGAGAGCGACCTCCAACTCGCTTACCGCGAACTCCAGGAGGATCTCACGCGCGTGAAGACCTACCTCCGCGACCACGGCGTGCCGGAGAACGAGATCGCTGTTTCCCAGGTTTTCACCGCCACGCTCTACAAGAAGAACCCCGATGGCTACGACACGAACGAGATCGAAGGCTATCGCCTCAGCCGAAACATCACCGTGCGCTCCTCCGAGGTTCAGCGCGCCACACGCCTCTCACGCGAGGCCACCGAACTCATCAACGAAGGCATCCAGTTCACTTCCTACGCGCCCCAATATTTCTACACGCGCATCGATGAACTCAAAGTCGAGATGCTCGGCCGCGCCACCGAGAACGCAAAACAACGCGCGACAAGCATGGCCTCTTCCACCGGCAATCGCATCGGCACCATCCGCTCCGCGAAGATGGGCGTCTTCCAGATCACCCCGCCCACTTCCACCGATGTCTCCGACTACGGCGAGAACGACACCTCGTCGCTCGAGAAGAAAGTCATGGCCGTCGTCTCCGTCACCTTCGCGATCAATTAAACTTTTTCAACGGGACTGGAGCAATGCGCGCCGACGCTGTATAGTGACCCCGTTCTGGAGGCACTAACATCATGACAGACCCAAGAGTTGAACAACTGGCCAAGGTTCTCGTCCACTACAGCATCCACGCGAAACCCCGCGAAATCATTGCCGTGGATGGCTCCTCAGCCGCCGAGCCCCTCATCCTCGCGGTCTACGAACAGCTCATCCGCGCAGGCGCCTACCCCTTCGTCCGCATGTCACCCGACGGCGCAGCACAGGTGTTCTTCCAGCACGGCAAGCCGCACCATTTCGACCGCATCACGCCGCTTCAGAAGTCGATCGTCGATCACCTCGACGGCTCGATCTACATCGATTCCAGTTCCAACACTCGCGCGCTCTCGGGCGTGGATCCGAAGAAGCAGGCGCGTGTGTCGCGCGCGTCGAAGCCGCTGCGCGAAAAAATGATGAAGAAGAAATGGAACCTCACGCTCTTCCCCACGCAGGCCTATGCGCAGGATGCCGAGATGAGCCTCCGCGATTTCGAGGACTTCGTCTACCATGCCACGTTTGCCGATCAGAAGGATCCCGTCGCCGCATGGAAGAAGCTCGCGGCGCGACAACAGAAGCTGATTGGAAAACTGCGCGGCGCGAAACAGGTCCGGATCGTCGGACCCGAGACCGACCTCACGCTCTCGGTGAAAGGCCGTACCTTCATCAACTCGTCCGGCCACCACAACATGCCGTGCGGCGAAATCTTCACCGGCCCCGTCGAAAATTCCGCCGAGGGCCACATCCGCTACGACTACCCCGTGTGCCACGCAGGCCGCGAAGTGGACGGCGTCCGTCTCGTCTTCCGGAAAGGTAAAGTGGTCGAGGCGTCCGCCGAAAAGAACGAGAAGTTCCTGCTCACGATGCTCGACATGGACCCCGGCGCGCGGTTCCTCGGCGAACTCGGCATCGGCACGAATTACGGCATCCAGCGATTCATCAAGAATATCCTGTTCGATGAGAAGATCGGCGGCAGCATCCACCTCGCCCTCGGCCAGTCCTACGAGGAAACCGGCGGGAAGAATCAGTCGTCCCTGCATTGGGATATGATCAAGGACCTGCGCAAGGGCGGCGCGCTCTACGTGGACGGCAAGCTGTTCCAGAAGAACGGCAAATTCGTTGGGTAGCAGGCAGGGACAACTCGCCGAGCCGTCCGCTCCCAGAATCTGACCGCCCAATCTCTTCAAATCCGCCACTGCGGGCAGGCTTGGAAAACTTTCGCCTTTACCCTATCATGCGCGGGCATGAAAAACCGGGTGCGGCAGGTCCTTGGCCTGTTGGGAGCAGCAACGCTCTTCACCGCTCTCGCCATCATCTACTCCTGGCCCCTCGCACTCCACATCGCGCACCGGCTTGACCGCTTCGGCGACCCGCAACTCAACGCGTGGATCATCTCGTGGAACCTGCACGCCTTTTTCACGCCCGGCGTCTCGCTCTGGGATGCCAACATCTTCTACCCGCATCTGAACACGCTGACGTACTCAGAGAATCTTCTCTTCCCCAGCGCGCTGATGATCCCTGTCCGACTCCTGACCGACAACCCGGTGCTGATCTACAACATCGCATGGCTGGCCGGCATGGTGCTCACCGCGCTCGGCGCCTTCGCGCTGGCCCGCTACCTCACCCACTCGACGCTTGCCGGCATCATCGCCGGCATCATCTACGCGTGCTGCCCTTTCCGCATCACCATGGCCGCTCAAATCCAATCCCAATACACGCTCTGGTGCCCGCTCGCCGTATTGTTCACGCTGATCTACTTCGACCAAGCCGACCGCGCCATGCGCCGGTGCTTCGCTCTGCTCGCGGGGGCCGTGTGTCTCGCCGCACAGTTTCTCTCCAACATGTACGCGTTCATGTTCGTCAGCGTAACGCTTCCGCTCGTGCAGGGCATCCGCCTCGTCAGCACCCCGCATCGTCGCCGCGCGCTGATCGAGCTTGCCGCGTTCTGGATCGTCGTCGGACTCCTGCTCATGCCCGTACTGTTTCCCTACCTCCGGTTCCGCGAGGAAATGCATTTCGAGCGGACAGAACGCGAGGCCATCCTCTACTCAGCTCGGGTGGCGTCGTTCTTTGCGTGGAACAGCCGCAACCTCTGGTTCGGCCGCACGGCGACACTGACCGACAACGGACTCGCGCTCTCGCCAGGCCTCATCGCTGCACTGCTCGCCATTGCCCCCTTCTTCCTGCGCCGTCGCTCGCCCACGCCGCGCGACTGGACCTCGCCCACGGTCATCTTTGCAGCAATGACGTTCTTCGGCACCGTTCTTGCGCTCGGACCGCGCATCACGTTCTTCGATCACCACGTCGGCCCCGGACCCTACGACCTGCTCTATAGGTTCGTGCCCGGCTTCGATGACCTCCGCGTACCCGCACGCTTTGTCGCCATCATGATGCTGGGCATCGCCATGCTCGGGGCGATGAATACCCGGCGCCTGCTCGCAACCATCCGCAGCCCTGTCGTACGCGCCTGCGCGGGCTGCGCCCTCATCGCACTCGTGGCCATCGAATACATTAACCGTCCGAACACTCTGAAGTACCGCTACGAGCCGGCCGAGGAGTACGAGTGGCTCAAGGATGCGCCACCCGGCGCCGTACTGGAATGGCCTATCCCGCGCCATGAGATCGATCGGTGGAGCGAAGCATCGCGCATGCTCCATTCGACGACACATTGGAAGCCGCTCTTCAATGGCTACAGCGGATTCACCCCACCACAACACGCGGCCATGATCGACGAATTGGCGGGATGGCCCGACGACCGCGCACTCCGCGCGATCACGCAACTGAAGATCGCTTACGTGGTAGGCCACAAGCTGAACAATGCAAAGAAGGCGGAATGCGAGGCACGGATGAACAAGCTCGCGGACTTCGGCCGCACCTGCATCTTCGCACCGAGACCTGCCCCGTAGCCGCAACCGCTGGCCGCAGCCCTACTTCACCGTCGCGCCGCTGGAAAGATCCCCGTCGACCGTGACAATCCGCATCGCCTCGCCTTTGCTCGCGGCCAGCAGCATGCCTTGTGATTCCACGCCGCGAATCGTCGCCGGCTTCAGGTTGGCCACCACCACCACCGTGCGGCCCACCAGCTTCTCCGGCTCGTAATGCATCGCGATGCCGGCAACAATCTGCCGCCGCTCCTCGCCCATCAACACCTCGAGCCGCAACAGCTTGGTGGCCCCGGGCACCTTCTCGGCCACCATGACCTTCGCCGTCCGCAACTGGACCTTGGTGAAATCGCCAAACTCGATCAGCCCCGGCACGCCCGCTGCAGCGGGAGCGGCCGCAGGAGCCGGCGCAGCCGCAGGAGCCGACGCAGCCGCAACGGCTGCCGGCTTCTTCTCCTGCACGGAAGCCGCAGGCTTCTTCGCATCCTGTGCCACCAGCTCAAGCTGCTGGCCGGCCTCGGCACGCGGGAAGAGCGAACCGATCTCTTTGATCTCCGTCCCCGGCACCAGCAAACCCCAGACCTTCAACTGCGCCAGGTTCGGTCTCGGATCCTTGATGCCCAGCGCACGGCGCAGGATCGCCATCTTGTCGGGCATGACCGGATACAACAACCCGGCTGCAACCCGCAGCGATTCCACCGCCGTGTAAAGCGTCGTATGCAGCGGCGTCTTGTCGGCCGCCTTCGCCTGCGTCCACGGTTGCTTCAACTCGAGGTAACGGTTGATCGCGCGCACGGCTGTAATCGTTCCGGTCACGCCCTCGTTGAGTTTCATCTCGGCGACTGCCTTCTCCATGCCGGTGACCGCCGCGCCGATGATGCCCCACACTTCCTTCTCTTCCGCGCCGCTCAAGGCATCCGCCGCAGCGGCCGGAATCCGCCCGCCGCAATAACGCGTAATCATGTTCAGCAGGCGGCTCAGCAGATTGCCAAGATCGTTCGCGAGGTCGGCGTTGAACCGCCGGAGGAAAGCATCCTCCGTAAAACTCGCGTCCTGACCGAGCACCATTTCCGCCACGACGAAATAGCGGAAAGCGTCGATGCCGAACTTCTCGATCATGTCCATCGGGTTGACGACGTTGCCGAGCGACTTGCTCATCTTGCTGTCGCCCGAGAGCCACCAGCCGTGCGCAAAAATCGTCTCCGGCTGCTCCACGCCCATCGCCTTCAGCATCGTCGGCCAATAGACCGTGTGCGTCGTAAGGATGTCCTTGCCGATCAGGTGATACGAAGCGGGCCACCACTTCTTGAACATCGCCTCGTCCGAGAGGTAGCCGACGCCGCTGATGTAGTTCACCAGCGCGTCGAACCAGACGTAGCACACATAGTCGCGGTCGAACGGCAAATCGATGCCCCACCCCATGCGCGTCTTCGGGCGCGAGATGCACAGATCCTGCAGCGGCTTCTTGAGGAAGCCCAGCGTCTCGTTGCGCCGGTAATCCGGCTGGATGAATTTCGGGTTGTCCTGGATGTACTGGATCAGCCAATCCTGGTACTTGCTCATCCGGAAGAAGTAGTTCGCTTCCTTGATCCGCTCCACCGGCCGGTGACAGTCGGGACACTTCCCGTCGTCCAAGTCCTTCTCGGTGAAGAATCGCTCATCGGGCACGCAGTACCAGCCATCGTACTCCGACTTGTAAATCTCACCCCGGTCGTAGAGGTCCTGCAGAATCTTCTGCACCACCTTCTTGTGGCGCTCCTCCGTCGTACGGATGAAATCGTCGTTCGTGATCTTCAGTTTGCGCCACAGGTCCTGAAAACGGACCACCGTCCGGTCCGCCTGCTGCTGCGGCGTGATCCCTGCCGCGTCGGCCGCCTTCTGAACCTTCTGCCCATGCTCGTCCGTGCCGGTCAGGAAATAGGTCGGCACGCCCAGCAGGCGATGAAAGCGCGACAGGACATCGCCCAAAATCGTCGTGAAGGCATGCCCGATGTGCGGCTGATCGTTGACGTAGTAAATCGGTGTCGTAACGTAAAATTTCGTGCGTTCCATAACCCCTCTCAATGTCGCGCCATTATAGAGGCATCCCCCGCGGAATCAAACGAATGTGCGCCGCCATAGTTTTCCAATCCTTGGAAAATTGTGTTACGATTTTTCCAAGGATTGGAAAACTCCACCGGGAGGCTGCCATGATCATGGAACTGACCGTTCTGAGCGCCGCGTTTACCATGGGCGCGGCAATTCCCCAGAAGTACTGCTGCACCACCATCTCGCCGCCGCTGGCTTGGAGCCAGGTCCCGCCCGGCACGAAAAGCATCACCGTCATCTGCGATGACCCCGACGCACCATCCGGCGACTGGGTTCACTGGGTGCTCTTCAATCTGCCGCCGGAGACCACGCAACTTGCCGCAGGCCAACCGCCCGGCGAGTCGCTGCCTAACGGCGCTGTGCAAGGTGTGAACGATTACGATCTCAACGGCTACAACGGCCCCTGCCCGCCGCCGGGCAAATCCCACCGCTATTTCTTCAAGGTCTTCGCACTGGATACCCGGCTTGATCTCGCAGCCACCGCAACCAAGGCCGACATCGTCGAGGCGATGCGCGGCCACATCCTCGCACAAGGTCATCTGATGGGAACCTTTCGGAGGTAGGGCCCGCTCTCCGAGCGGGCCGTGACATTCGAAGTATAGCAGCGGCTCTATGAGCCGCTTGATCCAGGAGAACCAACGTCATGTACATCAAACACAGCAACGCCGTCCCCGCCGAGGAAGTCAAAGCCGGAAAGACCACGACCCGCCAGGTGCTGATCGGCCCGGACGAGGCACCGCATTTCGCGATGCGCCGATTCATCATGCAGCCGGGCGGCGGCATGCCCAATCACACCAACACGGTCGAGCACGAGCAGTACATCCTGCGCGGCGCGGCCAGAGTCGGCATCGGAGACAAGGTGTTCGAAGTGAAACAAGGCGATGTGGTCTTCATCCCAGCCGGCATCCCGCACTGGTACCAGGCCACCAGCACCGAGCCCTTCGAATTCCTCTGCCTCGTCCCCAACCTGCCGGACAAAACGGAGATTCTGAAATAGCCCGCTACTCCCGAACGGCTTTGAGCCACTGCTTCGGCGTCTGGCCAACCATCCCGGTGAACACGCGGTAAAACTGCGCGTAGCTGCCGAAGCCGGCTTCGAGCGCAAGGTCCAGTACGCGAATCTCCGGCTTGTCGCGATACAGCGCAAAGAACTGGCTCACCCGCAGCCGGTTCCGATACTCAGGGATCATCAGCCCTGTCTGTTCCTTGAAGAGCACGCTGAGATAGGACGGCGACATCCCAACCACCGCCGCCAACTCGCTGAGCGCCATGTCGTTGGATGGATCGTTCAGCAGCGCCAGCACCCGCTCCAACTTGGGATGCAGGAACTTCTCTCCGGCCACAGGTTTCGCTTTCACGAACTCGTCCCACAGCGCAAGAAGTGAGAAGTGCAGCCCTTCGTTGAACGCGTCGGCCCTCTCCATCCCGGCCGTTCCGCTGAGAATGCCCTGCACCCGCTGCAAGGCCTGGCTGTCCAGCCGCCGGCAGCAATAGGCTCCCGCGTCGCCCGGCTTCGGCACATCACGCCTCCGTTCCCGCCGCAGCCTGTGCAGGAATTCCGGCTTCCATTCCACGATCCACATCAACATGTCCGATGACCAATCGGACGGCACATGCCACTGGCCCGGCCACAGCCAGATGAGATGCCCCGGCAAGAGCGGATACCGCCGATCCTCCAGAAGAACGCTACCCGTGCCCCGCACCACGAGATTCACTTCCAGCGCGTCGTGGCTATGCCACTCGCGCAGGTACCACCGCTTGTCCGCAAAACGTACCACCACCCCGCCACAACCGGGGTTTGCCTCAAAAGGTGACCGGGTTTCTTGCATCACAAAAAATGATAACTAACCGCCCCGGGCATGCAAAGACGAATCTGCGATGCCGTGCAACACTGTACCCATGCATGATCGATCCATGCTGAAGCTTATCGCGACAGGAATCCTCACCATGACCACCACGAGTTTCGCCAGCAACATCGTCGGCCGCATCCGCGTTCAAGTACTCGGCCCGCATCTTGTCCGCATCGAGCAACAGGGTCCCGCCGGGTTCGAGGACCGGGAGACGTTCACGGTCCTCAGAACTTCGGCCGCACCATGCGCTCGCACGGTCACCAGCACCAACGGACGCACCATCATCGCGACTTCCACGTTCCGCGTATCCGTCCCCGACGACGCAACTTCATTCGAAGGGGTCCGGATCGAAACGCCCAAGGGTCGGCTCATCAGGAAACTCGTCGCCAAAGATTTGCAGCGCTCGCCCATGCCGTCGCCCTCCGCATTGCCACCGGTGTGGATCATGGCCGACCGGCCTCGCGTGATCCCCCCGCCGTGGGGCGCGCTGCCACCGCCAGCCACAAATACGCTCCCTCATTCCGGGTGGGACCTCTCCAATGATGCGCCCGATCTTTACGTCTTCTTCCCCGCAGCCTCGGGTTACACGAAGTTCCGTTCCGACTTCCTGCACCTGACCGGCCCCATTCCCCTTCCACCGCTCTATGCCTTTGGCCTGTGGTACAGCCGCTACCATCCTTACTCCGAAGACGACTCGCTCGGCGTCATCAATCGCTTCCACAAGAGCGATATTCCGCTCGATGTCTTTGTCGTCGACACGGATTGGCGCGTCGGCGCGTCCTGCGGTTACGAGGTCAACACGAACCTGTTCCCCGACATGAAGCGCTTCATCCAACGGGTGCACGTGCAGGGCATGCGCGTCATGTATAACGACCATCCCGAGCCGGTCGGCCAGCATGCGATGGACCCCAAGGAGCTGCAGTTCCGCCATACGGGACTCGCGTCGCTGCTGGATATCGGGGCGGACATCTGGTGGTTTGATCGCAACTGGCACACGCATCTCCAATCGCCGGTCGAAGGATTGAACAAGGAGGTCTGGGGCATGCGGCTCTACCACGACGCCACGCAGGCCCGCCATCCACAGGGCCGGCCACTGATCATGTCCAACGTGGACGGTATCAACAACGGGCGATTCGAGTACCCGTCACATCCGGCCGCGCACCGTTTCCCAATCTGGTGGACCGGCGACACAGTCGCGGAATGGGATTACCTGCGCCTCGGCGTTCAGAACGGCGTGGATAGCGGCATCCATTCGCTGCTGCCCTACGTGAACGAGGACCTGACGGGCCATCACGGTCAGCCGGGCTCCGAATTCTATACCCGGTTCATGCAGTTCGGCGTCTTCTCCCCCATCACCCGCCTGCATTGCACCACCAAGGTCACCCGCTACCCGTGGCAGTATGACGAGGAGACCGAGCGCATCGTCGGCAATTTCATCCGCCTGCGCTATCGCCTGCTCCCAACCATCTACGCTGCCGCGCACCAGGCCACCGTGGACGGCACGCCGATCCTGCGCCGTTGCGATCTCGAATGGCCACAGTATCCCGAGGCAAGCGACAACTCCCAGTACCTGTTCGGCAGCGACCTGTTGATCGCACCCATCCTCGAACCCGGTGACACCAACGGAATCGCACGGCGCTCTGTCTGGATACCCGAGGGTGAATGGATCGACCTGTGGACCGGGCGCGCGATCAACGGACCCGCCACCGTTTCCGTTGAGGCACCGATCCAGCGTATGCCGATGTGGGCTCGGCGCGGAGGCATCGTGCTCTCCACACCGCGGACGGGGTTCACCACGCACAACAAGTGGAACGAGATCATCCTCGATGCGTATGTGCCGTCGTGCGACAGCTTGACCGTGCGCGAACTCTACGAAGACGATGGCAGCACCACGTCATACACCAACGGCATCGGCGGGATCACGAAGATCAGTCTGCAGCGCACCGGCGGCCAGGTGACCATGAACATCGATCCCTCGAAGGAGTTCCATAGCTTCCAAGTGGCCAAGCGCACGTGGATCGTGCGCCTGCATCTGCCCGCCGGAGAAATGGCTGAACCAGTCGCCGACGCAAGCACCACCGTGCTGCAACCGGGCTGCGGTCCAACCGATGACCTGTTCGCCGGCCCCGGCTCACCGCCACCGTCCGAGGACGGGCTCCTCGTGGAATTCACAATTCGGGACCACACTTCCTCGGAACCGATCAACCTCGCACTGGAGCAGGCAACATGTACTCGATAAAGCAACTCCCGGAGCAGATCCCCGGCTTGAAGTTCAAGCCCAGCATTGAGCCCGAGCACAGCGATGATCAGGATTTCTACTCAGAGTTCTATCGCCCCGTGCCTCGGGAATTCTCACCCGCCAACCAGGAAGTGCTCCGACAAGCTCTCCTGCGCGTTCCGAATCCCCGCTGCATCGTGGAGATTGGCGTTCAAAGGAACCCGTTGCCGGAGTCATCCACGGGCATCCTCCTTCGGAACAAACCCGAAGGCTGCGCCTATATCGGCGTGGATATTGAGGACAAGAGCCACCTGGCCGATCCGGACAAGAGCATCTTCACTCTGAAGATGGATTCATCCGATCACGCCTCCGTCTTCGCGCTCATGGATCGGCTCCACCTGACGCACATCGACTTTCTCTTCATCGATGGCTGGCACTCCGTGCGCCAGTGCCTCTCGGACTGGCAATACACCGGGAGGCTCGCGCCACGGGGCACCGTTGTGATGCACGATACCAACGTACATCCCGGACCCGTCGCAGTGTTTGAAGCCATTGATGAGACGCTCTTCGAGAAGAACAAGCATTGCACGGAAGGCCCCGACTGGGGTATCGCGACGGTCGTGCGGCGAACGTGAACCGACAAGCCCTCACATCAACGACAGCGCGTCCACATCGACAGAGAAGGCCACCTTGTCCGGCCACTTGAAGTCCTTGAGCACCTTGCGAAGCGGCTCCGCCATGAGCTTCGTCAGCGGCGCGCGAAGGATGATCTGGTAGCGATACTCGCCCTTCGCCCGGGCCAGCGGCGCAGGTGCCGGTCCCGCCACGATCACGTGCTTCGTCAACAATGGCTGCAGCGCCTTGACGAAATGTTGCCCGGTGAGCTGCACAAGCTCCTCCACCGGCCCACGCAGCGTCATGCACACCACGCGGCTGAAGGGCGGATAGGACAGCTCACGGCGATATTCGATTTCCTGGTCGTAGAACTGCCCGAAGTCGAGACGCCGCGCAGCTTGGATCGCCGGATGAAACGGGGTGAAGGTCTGTACAATCACTTCACCGGGAATCTCACCGCGGCCGGCCCGCCCCGCCACCTGTGTGATCAGCTGGAACGTACGCTCCGCTGCGCGGAAGTCGGGCATGTGCAGGCTCATATCGGCAAACAGCACGCCGACCAGCGTCACGTTCGGGAAATGCAGCCCCTTGGCGATCATCTGCGTGCCGATGAGAATGTCGATCTTGCCGGTCCGGAAATCGCCGAGGATCGTCCCGTGCGAACCCTTGTTCTTCGTCGTATCCGAATCCATCCGGCACACGCGCGCGTGCGGGAAGCACTTGGCGACAACACCCTCCACACGCTGGGTTCCGAAGCCGGCGAACTTGAAGGACTTGTCGCGGCATTTCTCATTGGGACACACCTGCGGCACCTTTCTGGTCACGCCGCAGATATGGCAGATCAGTTCTTCCGTTGCCCGGTGATAGGTCATGGCCACGCTGCAATGCTCACATTCGGCCACGTAACCGCAACGCGGGCAGACGATCGACGTGGCGTAGCCACGCCGGTTCAGGAACAGCATGGTCTGCTCGCCTTTGTCCAGGCGCGCCTGCACCGCCTGGATCAGATCGCGCGAGAAGACGTTGACGTGCCCCTCCCGCTCGGCCTCCACCCGCATGTCCACAATGTTCACCACCGGCATCTTCTGGTGATCCACCCGGTGCGGCATCACGGCCAAACCATACTTGCCGCTCTTCGCGTTGGCGTACGTTTCCAGCGCCGGCGTTGCCGTCCCCAGCACCACGGCACATTTTTCCATCCGGCCCCGCATCACCGCCACATCGCGCGCGTTGTAGCGCGGCGCGTCTTCCTGCTTGTAGGTCGGCTCGTGCTCTTCATCCACCACGATGAGCCCAAGGTTCTTCACCGGCGCGAACAGCGCCGATCGCGCCCCGATCGCTATGCTCGCCTTGCCTTCGTGTACCCGGTGCCACTCGTCGTGACGTTCACCGTCGGAAAGCGCGCTGTGCAGGATCGCCACGCAATCGCCAAAGCGCGCGCGGAACCGTTCCATGGTCTGCGGGGTCAGCGCGATCTCAGGCACAAGCACAATCGCCCCCTTGCCCTGATCAGTCGCATGTTGGATCGCCTGCAGGTAAATCTCCGTCTTGCCGCTGCCCGTCACGCCATAGATAAGCACGACCGACGGGTTCATCGTATCAATCGCCTTGATCACCAGCGCCAACGCGTCCGTCTGCTGCGGCATGAGCTTCAGCGGCTCGGTCCGCAATATCTGTTGGTTCGCCAGCGGATCACGCCGCATCGCGCCGCGCCCGATCTGGACGAAGCCCTTCTTCTCCAGCGACCGTACGGCGGCCGTGGTCGTGCTCGCGGCGCGCGCGAGGTGGTTGAGGAACATCTGTTTGCCGGTGAGAAGAACATCCAACACGGCCGCCTGTTTGGGTGCGTGCTTGCGCAGCAGTTCGACCGCCGCGATATTCAACGCCTCTGCCGTCGGAAACACGAGCAGCCGTTCCTTGAACCCCGCGCCCTTCTTGCGGACGGCGCTGGGAAGCACGGTTCGCACGGCGAGTTCCACCGGTGCGACGTAGTAGTCGGCAATCCATCGCGCGAGGTCGAGGGTCTTTTCCTCCACCATCGCCTTCTTCCCCACCCGCTCGCGAATTTCCTTGAGGCCCTTGTACTCGGAGGATTCTTTGAAGCCGACGACGTAGCCGCGCGCTTCGGAGCGGCCGAACGGTACAACCACCATGCTTCCTATTTCGATCTCGTGATCGATGCGCTCCGGCACGAGGTAGTCGAACTCGCGGTCGCGGGTCACTTCAACAATCACTCTGGCGATGCGGGGCATGGGACTTCTATTCTTCACGCTGCCGCGCAACATGCAAGCCCATGCGGATCAGTCGAGACGTTTATGGAATCTCAGGGTGGCCAGCGTGAGGATGCCCGCGCCCCAAGCCAGCAGAACAAGGCCGTGCGGCCAGAGAACTGCCGGCCCGGCGGCCTTCAGAAAGACGCCCCGGATGATGGTCAGGTAATACTTCAGCGGAATGAAATACGTGGCCCAGCGAATGCCCCACGGCATGTTCTCCACGGGGAAGATGAAACCCGACAGCAGCACAAAGGGCATCATCACAAAGAACGCGGCCACCAGCATCGCCTGCTGCTGGGTCTGCGCCATCGTGGATATGAGCAGCCCCAATCCGAGCGTCGTCAGCAGGAACAGCGCGGACGACACGTAGATCCACAGCACGTTGCCGTGCATCGGCACTTGAAAGACCCACAGGATCACCGGCAGGCAGAGGGTCACCTCCACCAATCCGATGATCGCGAAGGGCAGCAGCTTGCCTGCCACCAGTTCACCCGGACGCAAGGGCGTGACGATGAGCTGCTCCATCGTCCCCTCTTCCCGCTCCTTCACCAGTGCCATGCTGGTCACAATCATCGTCGTCACCAGCAACAACACGCCCATGATGCCCGGCAACATGTAGAAGCGCGACCGAAGGTCCGGGTTGTACCACGCCCGCGACTCAACGGTGACCGTCGGCAGTTCGAGATCGCCCCGCACCTGCTGCAGTCTCCGGATCTCCACGCGCACCAGCCGCTCGGAAAACAGCCGCGTCGCCTTCTGAAGGTAGTTCAACCCCTGCACTCCGAAGTTGCTGTCCGACCCGTCCACGAGCACCTGCACGGAAGCCGGCCGGCTTGCCACCAGCGCCTTGCCGAAATCCACGGGAATCACCAACACGAGCCCGGCCTTGCCTGCCACGAGCAAGTCCCCATCATGCTCGTCGGACCCACCCAGCATCGTTGTCTGGAAGTAACCCGAGGATTCCAACGATCGGACGTATTCACGGCTGAGATACGAATGGTCCTGGTCGCGGACCGCCAGCGAGACCTCCCGCAGATCCGTCGTCGCCGCGAGGCCAAACACGATGAGCTGGATCACCGGCGTGATCAGCAGGATGCCGAAGATCTTGCGGTCGCGGCGGAGCTGGTTGAACTCTTTCACGAGCAGGCAACGTATGCGGTAGAGGCTCATGTCATACCGCCTTCCGGGTCATGCGCGCCGAGAGCAGGTTGAACAGCACACCCAACAGCATCATCGCAAGCATGTCCACCCACACCGCCGAGAGCGGCGCATCCTTGATGATGATGCCGCGCAGCGCGGCGATGAAATAGCGCGGAACCACAAGCAACGTCAGCCCCTGGATCGGCAACGGCATGTTCTTGATCGGAAAGATCAGCCCCGAGAGAAGAATCGACGGCAAAAGCGACGCGATAATGGCCACCTGGAACGCTACCTGCTGCGAACTCGTGATCGATGAAATGAACACACCCATGCCCAACGCGGCAAAAAGGAACACGAGCGTGCAGATCGCCAGCAACACATACGATCCCTGCACCACCACGCCGAACAGCCAGTAACCGAGCAGAAGAATCATCACCATCGTGGCCAGGCAGATCACCACGTAGGGCAGCGTCTTGCCCAGGATCAACTCCTCCGACTTCAACGGCGAGACCATCATCTGCTCCATCGTGCCGCGTTCCTTCTCACGTACGATGGAAAGCGATGTAGCGATGACGGCCGACAGCATCAGCAGCATGCCGATCAGGCCCGGCACCAGGAAACGGGCGCTGACCAATTCCGGGTTGAACCATATCCGCGGCTCGGGCACAACAATCGGCAACGATGCCGGCAATCCGTTACGCGCCAGCATGTCGACACGCGCGTTGCGCGCGGCACGGTCACCCAGCGCATCGAGATAACCAATGGCCGTCGTCGCTGTGTTGGCGTCCGCCGCGTCCACCAGCGCTTGAACATGTACCTCTCCCCCGCGCACCAGATCACTCGCAAAACCACGCGGCACGACCAGCACGGCGCGCACTCCGCCCCGAATCAGCAACGGATCGGCCTCGTCCTCGCGATCCAGGGTCGTGACGCGGTCGAAGTACGGATTTTGGAACAGACTGTCGAGAAACTCGCGACTTTGACGCGTGTTGTCGTGATCCAGCACGGCGATGCGGATATGCTTCACATCGAACGACAGCGCATAGCCATAGAGCATCAGCAACAACACCGGCACGAAGACCAACAGGCCGAGCGATAACGGGTCCCGCCGGATCTGCCGGAACTCCTTTTTAAAAATGGCACGGAACCGTCTCATGCCGGCCTCGCCTCCATGTCCTTTTGCACCAGCCGGATAAAAGCATCTTCCAGCGTCACGCTCACCGCCTCCACCGACCGCGGCTCCAAACCCCTGCTCTGCAATTCACCACGAAGATCTCCGGCCGCCATCAGCCCCCGCTCGCAGAACACGTGCAGCCTGGCGCCGAAATACGACGTGGCCAGCACGTGCGGCAGTCCGTCCATCTTCTCCCGCGCGCCCCGGAATGAGGCAAGGTCCACTTCAAAAAGGTCTTCCTGCACCGCGTCCTTTTTCAAGACAGACGGGGTGTCGAGCGCGATCAGCCGGCCACCGCTGATGAAACCGATCCGCCCACAGAATTCCGCCTCATCCATGAAATGGGTGGTGATCAACACCGTCACCCCGTCACGCGCCAGGCCTTGAATCAAATCCCAGAATAACCGCCGCGAGATGGGATCCACGCCGCTGGTCGGTTCGTCGAGAAAGAGGATGGGCGGCTCATGCAGCACCGCGCAACCCAACGCCAGCCGCTGCTGCAACGCACCCGAGAGTTGCCCGGTAAGCTGATCTTCGAGTCCGGCAAGCCCCGCCATGCGCACCACGTACTCCTCGCGCTCGCGCAACCGCCCGCCGCGGAGACCATACACACCGCCGTAGAATGCAATATTCTCAGCCACGGTCATGTCGCGATACAGGCTGAACTTCTGCGACATGTAGCCGATGTGCTCACGTACCCGTTCCGACTCCTTGTTGATATCGTATCCGCCCACCAAGGCTGTACCGGCGGACGACGACAGCAATCCGCAGAGCATCCGGATGGTCGTGGATTTTCCCGCGCCGTTCGGCCCGAGAAATCCAAAGATCTCACCCTTGCTCACCGAGAAGCTCACGCGATCCACCGCCGTGAACTTGCCGAATCGCTTCGTCAGTTCCCGGACCTCGATCACGCGATCTCCGTTGTTCAACGGATCAGTCACTTCGTCGCCTCCACAACCTCCGAGCGCAGCAGGCCCACCGCCCTGTCCAATGCCGCGCGCGCGCTGAGGGCGTCGGCCTTGGCCGACACCACTTGGAATTCTGCATCCGTCACCTGGGCATGTGCATCGAGTACGTCGGCGTGCCGCGCAAGGCCGTTCTTCCAGAGATCCGTCGCCGCCTGCAAGTTACGCTCCGCGCTCTTGGCCACGCGCGCAGCCACCTCCATGCGATCCCACGCGTCCTGCAGCGCAATCCGGGCTTCGCGCACATCCAGCATGACGCGCTCCTCCTGCTCCGCGACCTGCAATTCCGCCTGCGCAAGACGCGCGCGTGACTCGCGCACCTTCGCCCGGGTCAGGCCCGAATCGAGCACGTTCCAGTTCAGCAAAACACCTACAAACGCATCGTCAGCCCACTTGTCTTCCGGCGGAATATTCAGATTGTTCGGTCTCGCCTGTTCATAGCGCGCCATGAGCGATACGTGCGGATAGAAGTCAGCCTTGGATGACTTCAGGCTCGATCTCGCCGCCTCCGCGCGCATTCGCCGGGCGGCCAGTTCCGGGCGGTTCGTATACGCAGCCTGCAGCAGAGCCTCCTCGCCCGGAAGCTTGGCGGCCGCCTCCACGGCCGGTTCGTCCGGCTTCGAATCGGCGGGCAGCTCACGTCCGACAAGGTAGGCCAGATTAGCCCGCGCGCTTTCTTCCGCGCGCCGCGCTGCTGCCAACCGCAACCGTGTCTGCTCCATCAACACCTCGGTGGCCAACGCGTCATTGTCCGTCGCCAATCCGGCCTCACGCAGGTTCGCCATGTCACGGTCATGCTGCTCCATCCGCTTCACCGATGCGCCAAAGGACGCCTCGGAGTAGTAGGCCTTTGCCCAGCGCCAGTAGGTTTGCAGCGTCCGCAACATCAGGTCGGCTTCGGCCGACCGCGCATCGAGTTGCGCGCCCTGCTCCTGTGATTCCGCGGCGCGCCGCTGACTGCTGATGCGACCGCCGGTGTACAAGGGCTCCGTCAGGGTCACCGATGCGCTGTACCGGTCCTCGATCGCCGGAATGATCGCGGTCGGGCTGAACGACGAATCCTGCAGGCCCTCATACCGCGATGCGCGCGCGTCGACATCGACCGACGGCAGACGCCGTGCATCGGCCTGATCGCGCTGCGCTCCCGATACGCGGACTTCCTCCTTCGCGGCCTTCAGTAACGGACTGTGCAACAGCGCCTCGGCCACCATGTCGTCGGCCGACACGCGCGACCCCTCCGGCCCGGCCGCCAGTGCGGGCACCGCAAGGGAGAGACACAGAGCCATCTGCCACCACTTCAGTTTCATGATCCACCTCCCGGCGCCTGGCTGGAACCCAGCAGCGCCACAAAAACATCCTCAAGCGAGGGCTGACTCTTCTCGATATGCACCGGACACAGCCCTTCCTTCTCCAACGCACCGGACACAGCACGGGCATCCTCATCGCCCCGTAGCGTCCAGAAATGAATATGATCGCCGTACAGCACGAGTTGTGTGGATGGCCACTGCCGCCGCAACGCCGTGTAACCCGCCGCCGCAGACGAACAGCGCACGACATAGACCTGGCCCGGCAGCGAGGCGCGGACCTCGTCGGGCGTCCCCGTTTGAAAGACGCGCCCCTTATGCATCAACCCGATACGATGACACCGCTCCGCCTCGTCGAGATACGGCGTTGTCATCAGTATCGTCACGCCCTGCTCGAGAATGCCGCTCAGGATGTTCCAGAACTCGCCACGCGAAACCGGGTCCACTCCCGTCGACGGCTCGTCGAGCAGAATCAAATCCGGCGTGTGAATCAACGTGCAGGCCAGCGCGAGCTTCTTCTTCATACCGCCCGACAGCGCCTGCGCCAACCGCTTGCGGAACGGGGCCAGACGGGTGAAGGCCAACAGTTCCTCCCGGCGCGCGTCGAACCCCGCCACGCCGTGCAACTCGGCAAAGAACTCGATGTTCTCGTCAACCGAGAGATCGCCGTACAACGTGAACTCCTGCGACAGGTACCCGATCCGCGCCTTGATCTTCTCGCTGGCCGTACGGAGATCATGCCCAAGCACGGTGCCTTCGCCGCCCGTCGGATTCAGGATTCCGCACAGCAACCGGATCGCCGTGCTCTTGCCGGCTCCGTCCGGCCCCACCAAACCGAACATTTCTCCGCGAAGCACCTCAAGATCCAGCCCATCGACGGCCTTGTTGCCCCCAAAGTGCCGGGAAAGACGGTGCGCCCGAATCGCGGCGCCGCTCTCCGCACTTTGGCTTTCAATGTTCGATGTTGGATGTTCGACATTCATTCCGTGAGATATCCGTCCGCGGGCATACCCGGCTTGAAGATGCCTTTGGGATTCTTGAGCGTGATCTTCACCCGGTACACCAGCTTGGCGCGCTCATCCGGCGTCTGGACATTGCGGGGAGTAAACTCTGCCTCCGGCGAAATGAACGTCACCAGCCCCTCGAAGAATCGCTTGTCGCCATCCACCTTCACCCTCGCGGGCTGCCCCAATTTGACCCGGGCCAGATGCGATTCCGGCACGTAGACCGACAGCCACACTTCGTCGAGGCGCGAAAGCTGTACCACCGGCGTCCCCACGGAAATGACCTCACCCTCCTCACGACTCTTCGTTGTCACAACGCCATCCATAGGCGCCGTCACCCGGCAATCCGCCACGGCCTTCTCCGCCAACGCCAGCCGCGCCCGGGCGAGATCGACCCCGGCCTGTGCATCATCCAGTTGCTTCTGCGTCACGCTCTTCTGCTCGAACACCTGCTTGATGCGTTTGAAGTCCGCCTCCGCTGCGCGAGCCGCGGCTGCCGCCTCATCGCGCCGCAACTCGTAGTCGCGCGAATCGATCTGCGCCACAAGATCACCCTTGCTGACCACGGCGCCCTCCTGCAGAGGCAGGCTGGCGATGCGTCCGCCGACCTGCGGCGCCACCAGCACCTGCGTACATTCAATCGTGCCGGAGCCATCGGGCCCACCCCGTTCCACAAGGCCACAACCCGATGCCGCAAGAACGCCCGCCAGCATGATCCATGTGTAATACCGTTTCATGATTTGCTCCTTCCGGCCTCATCCGTAGCGAGGCCATGCATCAACAATTCCAGGATCTCTTTGCGCCGTGCCTTCAAATTCAGTTTTGGCAAAGGGATGATTCCGATCCGCAGACGAGCCGTGACCTCCACGAGATTGAGGCTGAAGAAGCAAAGGCCCATGATGCTCCACCAAGCATGGATCGGGTGTCCCTTGCGCAGTTCTCCGCGCTTGATCCCTTCGGCAAGAACCTCCAAGGGTACCAGCACCCGGGAACGCACGAAACCGGCCAGCGCATGGCCCAACAGATCGCCGTGCATTGCGAACGCCAATCCCATCAGCCTCATCCGATCGGGATGCGCGGTGTAGTAGTCGAACAGGCCGTCCACGAGAAACGCCAGTCGCTCCCGTGCATCGGCAAAAGGCTTCCTGCGTTCCGCCAAGTGATCCAGAAACCCGCCCAATACCATGCGGATCGCTTCGACAAACATCGTGTGCTTGTTCTCGAAGTAGTAGTAGATCAGCGCGCTGTTGACGCCTGCCTCGCGGCCCAGCAGCCGCGTGGTGGCCCCCTTCACACCCTTCCGGGAGAAGACGGTCACCGCCGCATCAAGTATCCTCTGCCTCTGCTCTGAATCGATTCGCGCCATGACAAACCCCTCTCCACTTCACACACATACACGAATGTTAATCACTTGATTAAATTACATGATTAATACCCGGCCGTCAAGATGGGTCCGATACTTGAGGATTTCGGGCTGCGGGGGCCTATTCGCCAATGATTTTGACGAGGACCCGTTTGCGGCGTTTGCCGTCAAATTCGCCGTAGAAGATCTGTTCCCAAGGGCCAAAGTCCAGCTCGCCGCCCGTGACGGCCACCACCACTTCACGACCCATGACCGTGCGCTTCAGGTGCGCGTCGCCATTATCTTCCGCGCCGTTGTGCGCGTACTGGCTATACGGCTTCTCCGGGGCCAGCTTCTCCAGCCAACGCTCGAAATCGGCGTGCAATCCGCTTTCGTTGTCGTTAATGAAGACCGAAGCCGTGATGTGCATCGCGTTGACCAGCGCCATCCCTTCACGAATCCCGCTCTCGCGGAGGCACTCCTCCACCTGCGGCGTAATGTTCACGAACCCGCGACGCGATGGCACGTTGAACCATAATTCCTTGCGGTAGGATTTCATGACTCACCCCTCTTGCTTGACGTACATCTCGAGCTGGCAGTCGAAACCGCCCAGGTCCACCACCTGCTGATACTGCAGTTTGAGCGATGGATCCTTGGGCCCCACGCTCAGCGGATTCGCAAAGACAAGCCTGCCGCCGGGCTTCAACATTATCGCCGCCACGGCAAACAGATCCTCGAACAGACGATGAAGGCCGGGCACGCGCACACGCCGCCCCATCGGCGGATTGGTGATCATGAGCGTCACACTGCCGGGGCTCAATCCCAGCATCGCGGCCTGATCCCGGAAATCGCAGCAGACAAACTTGGTCTTCACATCGCTCAGCTTGGCCGCCGCGAAGTTGGCCGCCGCAATCGCTACGGCCTCCCGGCTGATATCCGTTCCGTACACACGCTTCACGCCGCCCAGCAATGCGCGCTCCACCAACTCCAGGCCCGATCCGCAGAAGGGATCCCACACAACCTCTCCCTCCTGCTTCCCGGCCAGTTTCGCCATGCAGGCAGCCAACGGCGGATGGGACGCCGCCGATACATCATCTTGGCGGTACGACAGCCGCGGATCGGGATACAGCCTCGGACGCAACTCCACCCCGAACCCACCGCTCGATGGATAGACATCCATTGACCACGGCGCCTGCCGCGCGTCGTTGAGGATCTCCGGACACAGCTCGTACGCCCGATTGGCCAGCAGATGCACCGCACCTCGCTGATGCCCCTTCGACACAAAATCAATCCTGTAACGCACCGAACCTTCTGTCAGCGTCGTCAGGATATTCCGCGCAAGCGGAGAGGTGATCACCTTCGCCAACGCCTCCGTTGACGCAGCCGACTCGGGGCCCGGCACCGTGCCGAGCACAAAACCCATCGTGGCGAAACACCGCAACGTGTAGAGATCAGCCAAGGAGAATGGCGCCACGGGAGCGAGTTCGATCAGGCGACTCGCGACATGGATCACGCGAAACTTCCCGTGCTTGGCGATGTATTCGTCCACTTCCTCGCGAAGGATCTTCTCCAGCCCCTTGCGACACCGCAGATGAATCCGCAGGCGGGCGAAATCGGAAATGACGCGATCCAGCCGAACGGTACTCGGTTTCTGCTTGCGCGCGACGCTGGCTTTGACCTTCTGTTCGGTCTGCGGAAGAAAACCGGGGGTTCCGGCAACGACATCCAACGTGGCCGCGCCCCCAATCTTGTCGAGCGCCCGGCCGAGATGCTTCTTCTCTCGATCTCCCGTCGTCGTCTTCAGCAACGAAAGCAGCTCCGCTTCTTCGCCACGCCCCGCACCAATCTTGGGCAGCGCGGCCATGGCATAGCGCCGGATCTTTTCGGAAGGATCCTTCAGCAAACGGGTAAGCCACGCCTTCACCTCGGCCCGCTGTTTTGTGGTGCCCGATGCTGTGAAAACCACGCCCACCGCGCGGATGACCGCCACCCGCTGCATCCGCTCCTTCGGCGTGGCCTGGTCAAAACGCGCCACCTCCTCATTCCACAACTTGTCGCAGGAAAGCACGCGCAACTGGCGATAGAGTTCTTTGTCTGTTTTCATGGGAAACCAGCAGCAGCTTACGACGAGCGGGCCCAAATCGGAAGCTGCAAAGGGGACTTCTTCGGATCATGTGCCGGAGTTGGGGCGTCTTCTTCCTGTAGCCGCGCACGTTGGGCGCGGAACTCTGAACTCAGCCACTGGGGTCAAACAGAAGGATCCACCCCTCTCCAACCACAGAGCACACAGAGAGGCATCTCCCTCTATCTGCCGGAAAGGGGACCCAACGAAGGAGGCCTCGAGAACGGGCTAACGTTTCACCAGGACCGAAGGGCGAGACGGCTTGGGATGAACCCCTCTCTCAACCCATCCACCTTCGTCCTTGCTCCGCAGGACTACGGCGGGACAAGGGCCCCCGCTCACTACCGCTCTGCTTGTTTCAGCGCTCGCCACATGGGATGTGACGAGCACAGACCGCAGGGTAGCCTTGGACGCGACCACGAGCGAAGCGAGCGGCGACAAAAGACACCTTGCCCCTTTTGGCGTTGTGCCGTTTCAATCCACGCCCCCGCGCGAGGGGCGACTCGGCATTCAAGGATGCGCTTGCGTGGGCTGGGTTTCAATCCACGCCCCCGCGCGAGGGGCGACTTGTTGCGGGAGGAGGAGGAGGAGGAGGAAAGTTTCAATCCACGCCCCCGCGCGAGGGGCGACTAGCACCGCTGCAACCCCGGCACATCCGTTGCAAGTTTCAATCCACGCCCCCGCGCGAGGGGCGACAAATATGCCTCGAATCCGTCAAGCCCCTTGGCATCGTTTCAATCCACGCCCCCGCGCGAGGGGCGACCACCACGAACCAGCATTACGAACCGGCAACCACGTTTCAATCCACGCCCCCGCGCGAGGGGCGACAAAACCCTGCGCAAGAGCCTGCAAACATTGATCTGTTTCAATCCACGCCCCCGCGCGAGGGGCGACACCGCCGACTCAGCTAAAAGTTGCACCAGCGTCTGTTTCAATCCACGCCCCCGCGCGAGGGGCGACGGGTAGGTTTGGCGGGTTGGCGCGTAGTGTTGAGTTTCAATCCACGCCCCCGCGCGAGGGGCGACTCCGTCTGGCGCACACCGCTTGCCACTAACATGGTTTCAATCCACGCCCCCGCGCGAGGGGCGACGTCATCCGCAACGTTTCCGGTACACGATGCCCAGTTTCAATCCACGCCCCCGCGCGAGGGGCGACGGAGGATGGTTGGTGGGGTAGTACGGCGATGTTTGTTTCAATCCACGCCCCCGCGCGAGGGGCGACCGGGAGCGCCACCAGCCGAGGCCGGCGAGCCCGTTTCAATCCACGCCCCCGCGCGAGGGGCGACTTGAAGTAGGCGAGAAACGGCTCCAGGTGATTCTGTTTCAATCCACGCCCCCGCGCGAGGGGCGACTTGCCTGACTTGTCTCCCTTTCCCTTTGCATGGGTTTCAATCCACGCCCCCGCGCGAGGGGCGACCGCGCCAGTCGTAGGGACACCCGATCTCGCCGTTGTTTCAATCCACGCCCCCGCGCGAGGGGCGACGTGAATGGACAACCCGCCCTGTTCTTCGATGGGTTTCAATCCACGCCCCCGCGCGAGGGGCGACGGGAGAAGAGGATTGGTCTGTGGTATGACCGCGTTTCAATCCACGCCCCCGCGCGAGGGGCGACCTGGCGCGAAGGGTTCGGAGTTTCATCGGCTTGTTTCAATCCACGCCCCCGCGCGAGGGGCGACAAGCCTCTACGAGATGCTATCGTCGAGGCGAAAGTTTCAATCCACGCCCCCGCGCGAGGGGCGACACCCGGCAACTGTATTCACACGCTCTTTCGTGAGTTTCAATCCACGCCCCCGCGCGAGGGGCGACCTTGGCGCGGAATGCAACTTCGATTTGCTCTGCGTTTCAATCCACGCCCCCGCGCGAGGGGCGACCTACAGGATGGTTGATTGCATACCCGTCGGAGTTGTTTCAATCCACGCCCCCGCGCGAGGGGCGACGGTACGCTCGGGAACGTGACTGGCATGCTGCAGTTTCAATCCACGCCCCCGCGCGAGGGGCGACCTATCTGATGCAGCTCAAGGATCGCGATATTCGTTTCAATCCACGCCCCCGCGCGAGGGGCGACGGCGTCGCTGGCCTCGTGGACATACCACGCATAGTTTCAATCCACGCCCCCGCGCGAGGGGCGACCGCACCCGCGCGTGCTGCTCCATGAAAGCCTTGTTTCAATCCACGCCCCCGCGCGAGGGGCGACGGAGTTGTAATCGTAGGGCGGAAAGGCATCGCCGTTTCAATCCACGCCCCCGCGCGAGGGGCGACGAGCAACTCCCTTATTCTATTCATCGTTGAGATGTTTCAATCCACGCCCCCGCGCGAGGGGCGACTCGAGGCGATTGAATCCTTCATTCGGCAGGATTTGTTTCAATCCACGCCCCCGCGCGAGGGGCGACTATGCCCGCCGTGAACAGACTGCGCTTGGCCGCGTTTCAATCCACGCCCCCGCGCGAGGGGCGACATAATCCATGATCGCACAAGCCCAGACCGACATCGTTTCAATCCACGCCCCCGCGCGAGGGGCGACAGACCAAGGAAACCCCTGCGGAGTCCTGATGCTGTTTCAATCCACGCCCCCGCGCGAGGGGCGACCCGAGTAAGACACAGTATGTCAATACCGATAGAGTTTCAATCCACGCCCCCGCGCGAGGGGCGACTCACCCTCCCGCGACCCGTGTTCTGACGCGGAGTTTCAATCCACGCCCCCGCGCGAGGGGCGACCGGATGATATAACGCACAGTAGCGATACTGGCGTTTCAATCCACGCCCCCGCGCGAGGGGCGACTTCGTATCCGCGCGTGATGCCTGCGCTTCCAATGTTTCAATCCACGCCCCCGCGCGAGGGGCGACGTTGCAACGTGTTACTGGCAATTCGGGCGTATTGTTTCAATCCACGCCCCCGCGCGAGGGGCGACCTACAAGCGCGACGCCGAACACTACCGCGAACTTGTTTCAATCCACGCCCCCGCGCGAGGGGCGACGTAGGGCCGTTCGGTGCCACCAAGCCCACAGCGTTTCAATCCACGCCCCCGCGCGAGGGGCGACGGCGCAGGGGTTGCTCTGTATGCCCAACAACAGGTTTCAATCCACGCCCCCGCGCGAGGGGCGACTTGAGAAGCGGGATTTGGTCGCCCTGACGGACGGTTTCAATCCACGCCCCCGCGCGAGGGGCGACTTACGAGAAGAAGAGCCGCCGACAGCCCCCGTGGTTTCAATCCACGCCCCCGCGCGAGGGGCGACAGGGCAAGGAGATCGGGCGACTACGCGACCTCCTGTTTCAATCCACGCCCCCGCGCGAGGGGCGACTCTGCTCCCAATTATTGATTGGTTCAAGTGTAAGTTTCAATCCACGCCCCCGCGCGAGGGGCGACGCAGACGACAACGCCCACCTTTACCTTTGGACAACGTTTCAATCCACGCCCCCGCGCGAGGGGCGACATAGCCAAGCGCGCCGCGCTTCAGAGCGCCCTGGTTTCAATCCACGCCCCCGCGCGAGGGGCGACCTGCTCAAGATCAAGTGCCGTACTGCGGCCATTGTTTCAATCCACGCCCCCGCGCGAGGGGCGACAGCAATCACATTACACCTCCACAGCGGCCCTCGGAAAGCGCGTGTTCCGCGTATGGCGAAGTATTCAGATGTCAAAGAACCGTGAGGTTCGGCTTTGTCGTCACAACCATTTCACGTGCAAAGTGTTACACGGTTCGCGAACCCTCCGGCGATTCCATGTCCGCTCCCGGTTCGCGGATGAGTCTAGACAAGAAGAGGACCCTCTAGATCAACCGCCTTTTTCGCTCCGTGATGTTCAATCCTTCGCTGCCAGTGTGAACCCAGAAAATAGAATCGCAGGCTATCTTCATCATCCTTGTAGAGATCGAGAAGAGACTGCCTCAGGGTCGTCCATTGGGCTGGATCCACATTGCACTCAAAAACGGAGTTCTGAACTCGCTGGCCGACGTTGAGACATGCTTTGGCCACGCGTCGCAGACGCGCCCTGCCCTGCTTGTCCACCGTACTCACGTCATAGCTCACAAGTACCAGCATCACTACCTCCACAAGAACGGGGGGTAACCATCCAAGTCACCGCGCAGATGTCTCGCCAGCAAGAGAGCCTGCACGTGAAACAGCAAGCCAACAGGCACGTCCTCCTCGATGAACGGATGGCGTATCTCTTCCTGTTTCCGCTTCTGATACGCAACCAGAAGGGTCTTGCGCGTCTCGTCATCCATGACGACCGCTCCTGATTCGCTTTTCTCAAACCCCTTACCCTGTACCTGCCGGAGGTTCACAAGCGACAACGCAAGCCGATCAGCCAGAAAGGGTCTGAGTTCCTCGATCAGGTCCAGTGCCAGCGCTGGACGCCCAGGACGCAACGCATGAAGAAACCCTACTTGAGGATCAAGCCCCACTCCTTCCAGAGCCGCCGAGGCGTCGTGCACCAGCAATGTGTACAGAAACGAAAGCAGAGCATTGATGTTGTCCAACGGCGGCCGGCGACTTCGCACCGTAAAAGCAAAATCCTCCTTCTGGGCCGTAATCAAGTGGTTGAATGTAGCAAAGTACGTATTCGCTGCCTCCCCCTCTTTGCCTCGAAGCACATCCACAGGCATGTCCTTCTTCAATTCCTCCAGCAGACTCCCCAGACGAAGAACGGCCTTCTCGATGTCAGCACCACCGCCCTTGTCTGCATGGTCGCGACCCGCCCGTTGCAGAACAGTCCGGGCATTGGCAACCTTGCCAACCACAAAGGCGCGTGCAATCGAGGCGGATACTTCCAAACGATCCGCCCGGCGATACTGCTCCCGCCTCAACAACACATTTCCCGACACGGGGCCATGAACACGGGCGAAGAACTGACCCCGCTCGCTCAGGTAGCTGATGGCAACTCCCCGTTCACCGCAGAGCCCCATCAGCGGATGACTGCAGGAGACCTGTCCGAAGCAAACGATCCCGCCGAGCGTATGAATCGGCACGCGCAGTTTGATTTCCTGCTCCACCCGAACCACCACGGATTCTCCCTCGTGGCAGAGATACGCGCCCTGGGTGGTGACGAACAGCGTGTTGAGAAGTTTTTTCATGGTTCAAATGCCTCATTCAGGAACTGCACGGCGGACTTTCGCCGTCCCGCCAATTTCGGCATGCAGAGATTGACGAGCGAGCAGTTGTCACATTTCGGCTCGTATTGCGCGGGCGGTGTGAGACCCGCGTCCATCAGTTTGCGGAGACGCGCCACAGTTTCCTCGGTCCGCGATCGAAGATCTTTGTCCAACACAACGGCATGACGCCGACGTGGCTGCCCGTAAAAGATGGCACCCTCAGGAATCGAGGTCCCCATCATCTCCTCCAGGCACATGGCTTGTGCGCAGAGCTGGACTTCATCGCAGATGTCTGGCTTTGGACGCCCACGCTTATACTCAATGGGAAACGGAATCCACGCATCCCCTTGCTGATGCAGTTCCACCACGTCGGCCTGCCCCACAAGACCCAATCGGAGAGACCGCAGCCTGAGCCCTCGCAGAATCCTCACGTCCTTGCGGGATTCGTCGTCAGATCGGAAGAGCGTCGTGTAGG
>ERZ795056.400-NODE-400-length-55711-cov-11.845461_pt1 | contig 55711 bp, 43 predicted proteins | sample MGYA00375140_ERZ795056 | MGnify/ENA primary metagenome ERZ795056 (study PRJEB30185, sample SAMN05720227) | activated sludge metagenome | isolation source: Anaerobic digester | place: USA | collected 2015-03-09 ...
CGGCGCTCTCGCTCTTCAGCACCCGCTCCCAAATGGCATAGAACGCATCCAACGCCGGCATCGGCGCGGTGAGGATGGGTTGCGCCATAGAGGTGCCGACATGGTGTTCGCCGCCTGCCGGTTCGACCCCATGCGTTGGACCTGCAGTGGACTTGTCGATCACCTCATCCAACCGATCGATGGCTTCACCACTGTAGTTGCGCCCGCCTACATGGAACGCGCTGTTCTCGTGGCAACGCCCCAGGCAGCACATGTGCCCGATCTCCTCTTCCTTGAAATGCTTGCCTAGTTCATCGTGCACCCGACCTTGTGTGCCCGCAACAAGGCACGTGCTGCCGTTGCACACGTAGGCCTTCTTGCCGTGGTTCTCGCGTCGTAGAAAATCGTAGAACGAGGAAGTGCCGTAGGTCACGGCTTCACCCACCAGCAGGGCATCGGCCACCTGCGTCAGTTGTGCGGTCGCTGGTGTGCCACCGTTCTGTTCAGCGGCTTGTTGCAGGCGATCCCATAGGGCGTCGTCGAGTTCCTTGCCGTCGCGACCGCTGAGCGATGTGATGTTCTTGGACATGGGAGCCCCAAGGTAAGAACGGCCGACGTCACCTAGCGTTCTTCGTCGATGGCAGTGTCCCGTTTCGGGGGTTTCCGCTTCTTGTTCGGCACCACTTTCGGACGGAAGCGGCCGTCCAAGGCACCGGCCTCCTTCTGCTCCTTGCGCTTGGCGGCCCGCTCGATGTCATCGAGCTCCTTCCTGCCGATCTTCTTCTTGGCCATGGGTTCACTATTCGTCCGCACGCCGCAGCGCCGCAAGGCGCATGTTCCGTGCTTGCTCCTGACCAAGATAACGCTCCACCCCCGCATGCACCAGGTACACCAGTGGGGTGCTCAACAGCGCCACCACAAGCTTGTAGCTGTAAGCCGTCAACACCAGTGCCGTGGCCATGGGAAAGCTCATGTCCTTGAAGATCCAGAAGGCCACATACGTGACCACCACACTATCGATGAGCTGGCTCACCAGAGTGCTGCCCGTGGCACGCAGCCAGATGCGTCGGTCGCCCGTGATCCGCTTGATCCGCCTGAAGATGAAAGCATCCACCAGCTGCCCCACCACGAAGGCCGTGAGCGAGCCGAGGATGATGTTCATGCCCTGGCCGAAGATGCTGGAGAAGGCGGCCTGCATGTCGGGCACGCCCTGTGCCGTACTGCTGCCCAGCCACCAGCCCTGTTCGGGTGGCATGTGGATGGCGAAGTACATCATCGCAAAGGCGAAGGTGATCAGCGCGGTGGTCAGCAGTGTGAGGAAGCGCACCCCCCGCACGCCGTAGTAATCGTTGATCACATCGGTCATGATGAACACGATGGGCCAGGGCAGCACACCCACGCTGAGCACGAAGCTCAGGTGCGGTTGGCCCAGCAGTGTGAAGTCTGCCTTGGTGATCCCCAACAGGTCCTCCAATTGGAAGAGCTTCACGCCGATCATTTCCGCGATCAGGGCGTTGGCCACGAAGAAACCTCCAAGGACCAGGAAGAGGCGCGTAGCCTTGTCGGCGAGGATGGAGTGGATCATGGGTGCACAAGATCACCCACGCGGATCGATCCCGACGCGGGGCCCATCGTGTTCATGCCGAACAGCACCTTGTTGGCATTGGTGCGGTAAGTGGCCAAGGTGCGCAACGGTTCTTGTTGTCGGGCCCCGGTGGCCTGGTCGGTGGTGATGATCGTACACCGCGCACAGGGCTTCACCAGGTCGAAGCGCAAACCACCGATGGTGATGCTACGCCAATCGTCCTCTTGGAAGGGCGTGCCACCGGCGATCACCAGGTTGGGACGGAAGCGTTCCATACCGACGGGATCCTTCAAGCGGGTGTTCAGCTCATCCAAGGAGGCTTGTGAGATGATCAGGTAGGGGAAGCCATCGCTCAGTGAGGTGAGGCCCTGCGCATAGCGTCCATCGGTGTGCCGTCGGGTGCTGTCGGGCATGTTCACCAAGGTGAGGTCAAGATCCAGACGTGCACTGAACCAAGCGCTCCATTCCGGCGCGCCCACTCGTGTTCGTACCCGGTCGCTCCATACGGTGCACATGCGCTCCTCGCCATCGGGCAGGCTCCAGGGCAGTTCCAGCGCTTCTCCGGTCCGACGATCGGTGACCGCAAAACCCTTCGCCAGGGGCTCGGTATGCAAGCAGGCCATCCCCGGGATCTCCCGTTGGGTCATGAAGCGGCCTTCGCGATCCACAAGCATCCAGCGCCGATCATGCAAAGGGCCACGGTCGCTGAGCAACGTTTCCTGCACCGTGAAGCCCCCGAGCGACTTCACGGGATGGATGCGGATCTCGGACAGGACCAGGTTGCTCATGGTGTCCGTACCACGCGCTGAAGTACATCGGCGTCCCCTACACGCATCAACACGTAATAGGTTCCCGCGGCTTCGGGGAGCTGGATACGACAACGCGTGTCGTGGTATTCGGTCCGGTGTCGTACCAAGGCACCGCGCGCATCGTGAACGCTGATCACCACAGGACGTTCCCCCTCCGGTGCGCTCAGGTTCACCCAACCGTCGGAGGTGGGGTTCGGGTGCACGTGGATCCGATCACCAACCGGCGCTCCCACATTCAACGGTCCCAACAGTACGGAGTCGGAGGCCACCAAGGTCGGCGTCCCGTCCGAAGCCGCGAGCATATCACGGAACTGGTCGATGGGTCCACTGTGTGCGCTGAACATCTCGGCGTTCCAGAGCGGGGGCATGGGCTGGTAGTACACCCGGACGAATGCGCGCAAGGCCGCGCTCTCCCCGTTCAGGGGGACGTGGTAGCGTACGATGTCACTACCGCTGCCCTCCGTGCCGTTCGCATCGCGATTGAAGTCGGGATCGATGAGCGCCGCCCCTGCTATCCGGGTGGTGTCGTGGCTCGGATGCCCCATGCTGAAGCCCAGCGGCACCAGCCGGTTGTCCTTGATGGGGTCCTTGGCGCGTTCCAGCACGGTGGTGACGTTGCCGTTCACATCGCCCATCACCAGCTCATAGATCTGCACCTCATCGCCTGCGCGTATGATGTTGTAGTGGGGCTCGTAACCTTCGTCATGCCCTTCCACCTCGTAGGTTCCATCGGTGCGCCCGCTCTTGAACACGGTATCGCCGAACGTGTCCAACACTACGAATTCGATGAAGGCACGGCGCGAGGGATAGCCGCTCGGGAAGCGATGCCCGGCGCGGTTCGTGAGCTGCACGCTGTAGTACGCCGAATCCATTGTACGCTCCACCAGGTCCAGGTCGATGTCCAAGCTGCGCTGGGTGAGGAGGTGTCGCGTGCGGGCGATGGTGCTGTCGAACTGCGCGTCCGTGGCCGGGATCCCCAAGGTGCTCTTGTTGGCCTTCATCAGTTCGAGCATGTGCACGTTCGCGCCGGCCAGGTGGTGCAGCCCGAAGGGTGTCTGTGGGTTCAGGAACGCATAGTCAGCGGCCAGGATGATCGGATCCTGGATCCGTGGCATGTGGCAGGTGTTGCAATTCACCTCGGTACTGCTGTAGATGCTGTTCTTCCACTCGTGGTAGGTGGCCTGCTCCACGAATTTGTCGCCGGTGATGTTGCCTTCCAGGTCCAGCGTTTCGGTGATCAGCGTATGGCAACCGGCGCAGACCTTGCTGTTCAGGATGTGCGACCCGAAGCCCGGCGTGAAGTTCACGAAGAACTGCATGATGGCCGGGTTGATCTGGTCATCGGCATACGGCCCGTAGACGCGTGCCGAATCGAACTGCAGTTCGCCGCTGAAGTAGCTGCCGGCCAATGACTCGGATTGCATGTGACAGGAGAGGCAGCTCACACCGTCCTGACCCATGATGCTGGTGTCCAACATGGCCATGGTGAAGGGTGGGTTGCCGAGCATCCGCTCCTCGTGCATACCCAGCGGCGCGTGGCAACTCAGGCATTTGTTCTCGATCGCCGTCTGATGCCCGGGGTTCACCAGCACCTCATGGCTCACCTTGGCCTTGAAGAAGGGGTCCCGCGCGCTGTTGGCCATCAGCGTGCTGCGCCAGTCGTCGGCCACGTTCACATCGCGTCCTTGTCCGTCGATGCTGGCCAGGCCCACGGGGTCGTGCCCGTGGCATCCGGCGCAACGACCAGCGGTGGTGAAGTAGGTACTGAAGAGCACTGGAAGGTCGCCCTCGCTGCGCAACAGGGCCAGTTCAAGCGAGCCATGCGGCCCTTTCACCGGGCGAACCGCCTCCTTCCACGCGGCGAAGAGCGCGACCACGCCTAGCAATCCCAAACCAACGATCACGTTCCTATGGTGCATCCAGTCGGTCCGCCGCCTGACTGGCGTTGGACATTACAAAGGAACACGCTAAGGGCCTTCCGGTTCAAGCGTCCGATCCACCAGTTCGAGCTTGTATGGTAAGGCTGGCCACCTCAGGTCAATGCAAGCAGGCCCAAGGCGAGTGCTGCCAGGGTGATCAATACTTCCAAGGCACGGGGATGGCGGACGATGGCGTTCACGGGACTTCCGACGAGTGTTCGCATCGACGGTCACATCAGCGATCATCAGCGCAGCGTTGTTCATCACGTCACTCTCCTCCGGTGCCCATGCCGTGCACCGATATCTACTTTCGCCCCATGACCCGGCTCCTCGGCATCCTGTTCGGCATCCTGCTCGCCCTTTCCGCCATGGCCCAATCCGTGGAACCCTTCGTGGACCATTGGGATGCCAAGAAGACCATCAAGCGCAGCGAAGGCCTGATGGTGAACGGCCGCGAGTGGGGCGAATGGAAGTTCTACGATCGGGAAGGTCGCTTGGCTGAACAGGCCGAGTTCAAGTCGGGTGAACGTGACGGGCGGGTGCGCATCTATTACGAGAATGGTCAAGTGCAACACGACGGCTGGTTCAAACGGGGCCAAGAGGACAGCCTGCGCGTGAGCCGTTACCGTAACGGCAGCATCATGGAGCGGGGCCTGCACAAGAACGGTCGCAAGACCGGTGTGTGGGCCTATTTCCATCCGGACAGCATCCCCATGCTGCGCGAAGTGTGGCAGGATTCCCTGGTGCTCGTCACCGACGCGTGGGACAGCACGGGCGTGGCCACCATCCGGGAAGGCAATGGCGTGCTGCGCACCTGGTTCCCCAGTGGGACGCTCCAGGAGGAATGCTCTTATGCCATGGGCGTGCGCGACGGACCCTGTGTGCTGAACCACCCGGCTGGCAACCACCAGCAGAAGGGGCAGTACCGCGGTGGGGTGAAGGTGGGGCGCTGGGAATACGGCTACTCCAGCGGCAAGCCGGAGAAGATCGAGCACTACGATAGGGGGCGACTCACCGGCACCTTCCGGCACTGGACCAAGGCCGGCGTCATGGATATCTCCGGGCGTTATGCCGATGGCCTGAAGGACAGCACTTGGACCTGGTACCGGGCCGATGGCAGCCGCGAGATGGAAGGACCCTTCCTGAACGACCGGCGCGAAGGGGTCTGGAAACTTTGGCACCCCAATACGCAATTACAGGGCACCGGTGCCTACTCCGCGGACAAGGAGGAGGGCGAATGGGTGTATTTCTACGGAGGCGGCCAGTTCTGGAAGAAGGGCCCCTTCACAGCAGGGGTGAAGAACGGCGTGTGGACCACCTGGTACGAAGGTGGACAGAAACTCCAGGAAGGCCCCTATGTGATGGGCGTGGAGGAAGGGAAATGGACCAGCTGGTTCGAGAACGGTAACCGGAAGACCGAAGGAAGCTTCAAAGCCGGTCGCATGGACGGCATCTGGGTGGGCTTCTTTCCCGACGGACAGCCCGATTTTGAAGGCACCTACAAGGACGACCTGAAGAACGGTCCGTGGAAGTTCTACTTCGAATCGGTGCCCGAGAAGCCCATCGGTGGGCGGGTGCGCGAGGAGGGCAGCTACGCAGAGGGCCGCAAGAGCGGGCGCTGGATCAGCTACAGCGTGAACGGACTGCCCATCAGCGAGGGCCTCTATGCCAACGGCACCCCCACCGGTGCGTGGACCTACTACGATGACGCCGGTGTGAAGATGAGGGAGCAGAGCTTCCTCCTCGGCGACCCCGACGGCCCCTGCACCGTATACGACCAGCGCGGCAGGGTGGTGCAGCAGATGAACTACCGCAATGGCCGCCTGCACGGCACCATGACCTTCTACGACCGTAGCGGCAACGTCTCCAGGACGGTGGAGTATGAGGATGGGCAGGTGAAGAAGGCGCCGCCGCCCGCTGTGCCCAAAGGTGGGGCCGCACCGGCCCAGGGGCCTGGTGGGAGGCGGTGAGTTTGCCGACGGTCGTATTCGACCCTACTGAGAGCAGCACCACTGTTGATAATCCAACGACCATGGAACCGAGTGGCTGTTGCTTCCGGAAGGCATAGCACTGGGCCTACTCCCGCCCGAACGCGGCGCAGGTGAACCGTAGATGAAATTTTCCACACGGAGAACCGATCCGTCCAACCTGCACTAGTTTCGGACTATGATGTGGAGCGGGTCGAACAAGTTGGTGCTCTTAGTGACACTGGTGTCTTCTCTTGGAACTCAAGGGCAGAACTTGGTCCTGAACGGAAGTTTCGAGGAGTACACTGAATGCCCTCCGTCTTTTGGCTACTGGGCTAATGTGGTGGGCTGGATCAGCCCGTACACTCAATCAGCGGACTACTACAATGCCTGTGCCAGTGGAACGGTATCTTCTGTGCCGCAGAATACAGTGGGTTATCAGCACCCATCAGAGGGTGATGCATACATGGGAATAATCACTTATTCGCCTGCAGTCCCCTATCGTGAGGTCATCGCAACGGAACTCACTGAAGCGCTCCAGCCGGGGGTGCCAACTTATGTGACCTACAAGGTTTCGTCGGGGGGCGGGGGGTCAAACATCAACAATACACCGACATGGGCTGCCAAAGGACCAGGGGTAAATTTCTTCATTCAATTACCAGAGACGAGTCAACCATGGCTTTTTAGCGGTTGGGCATCATATCTTTTCCCCAATCAAGCTGTAGTTGATATGCCTGGTATCTTAAACGATACCCTAAATTGGGTGACCGTAAGTGGTGTTTTTGTTCCAGACTCTGCATATACCTGGTTGGCGATAGCCAATTATTTTGAGAATGATTTTAGCCAACTCGAATTGTTGGATAGTATGGCCCAGTCCGACAAAGCTTATGCCTATGTCGATGAGGTCTGCGTGAGCCAAGTTCCGGGGTATTGCGAAGGTATTACTGCTGTGCAACTGGTGGATCACGTCCCCTCTACAGTGTGGTGCATAATGTCCGAAGGAATGCTGACGGTATGGGCAGGTGAGGAGTTTCAGAGTTCCTTTCTTACGCTGAGAACAGTCCATGGTCAGTTGATCTGGCGCCAATCATGGAACTCCCCAGGCGGTGTATGGAGTATGCCAATACCCAACTTGGCCTCTGGACTTTACCTACTAACGATCCATCCACAACGGGGTATGCCACATACCCTTCGCGTCGTTCATTCACTGTATCCTTAAAGATCGCACAACATGAGAACACCTGTCAGAATCTTAGGATCCATGCTCGTACTACTAACCGGTACGGTAAATAGCCTCGCACAAGCGCCCCAGTGGGACGCCTCAGTAGGGGGTGAGAGTTACTTGGCGCCCAACTCGGGCAACCCAGCAGCCCCATTCAATGTGACCATTGGCGATGCGCCTACTATTACGGCAACGCTAAGCGTGCGCGGCGATCAACTGCCAGTGGGCGACCCCTTCTTCGGTTTGCCACGCCTCTGCACCTTCCGTACTGATGTAGGTGCTGTTACTGAGCAAAGCTGGTGGATGTACAGGGATAACAACCACATCGGGCGCATCTGGCACGATGCGGGATCACGGGCCTTCCATTTCCAGAGCATGGAGCCAGTAGATGTGGATCAGGACCGGTTCAGTGGAACGATGATCCAGAACAATGATGCGGACGGCCTGTGGATCCCAGCCAATGGCGAACCTGAAGGTATGGCACGTCGCTTTACCAACCCTTCTCGAGAGTTAAACCGAATTGGCTATGCGGCAATTGGTAGGAATGACGAATGGCTCACGGTACCTGTGGCAACGGACATCCGTGGTCCATGGTCACGTTTGCATCTCTTCCACAATGTGATGGGTGATAGGCCCTATTTCGGGTTCCGGTCGCAGATGCGCAATGGCATCACGCTCACGGGCAACAGCGACCTGGCCTATATGGGCCAATGGTTCGACCACGGTAGTACTGGAGAGGGGAATGAGGTGGGGGACCGCAGCAATGTGGTGTTTGGTCTGGCTGAGAACGTGTTGCCTTCCGGCTTGGACCATCATTGGGACAACTTTAGCTTCCGCTTCTTCGGTGACATGAGTCTGACGGATGGCGCCGCCAGTGGTCTGGAAGGATTGGAGATGATGCGCATCCGCCCGTATCGCGCCCAAGCAGATGCTCCCGTGCAAGGCTTTGTTGGTATCGGCGATTTCCTGAGCGCCGCCACGGGTCCTGAAGAACGTTTGGATATCCTCACTGGCCGCCTGCGTATCCGCGAACTCCCGCTAGCTGCCAACGAAAACGCCAGCCTGGCCAAGTATTTGGTCACTGACAACAATGGTGTCATACACTGGCGCAACGTACCGGGGAGCGGTGGTGGTGGTGGCTGCGAGTGGGACCAGGTCACTGGTTCGAACAATTTGCGTACCGCCTGGAGCGGGGCGGCCTCGGGATGCCCAGGTGAAACCAGCCATGTCATCATCGGCGCAAGCGCCGGTGCAGGCAAGCTCACTGTGGTGGAGACCGCGACCGGGACCAGCAATGCTGAATCGGCCATAAAGGCGACCATGAACGCGGATAATGAGACGAACTATGGGCTGCTCTTGAACCTCGTGAACAAGGCTGGGGTGAATTCCGATATCAGTACCGGAGCCGATCTGTATGTGGAGAATGCGATAGGTACAACGCGTGGCCTTCGTTCGGAGGTCCGGTTGGGTGCGGGATTAACGGCGACCGGTGATCTGATCGCGTTGGATGCGAATCCTATCCTCTCTGGTGATGCGCGATACATGTTCGGGACGAAAGCACGGGTACAAGTGATATCGGGCTCGGACGTCGATGAGATCTATGGGTCGTACAATTACATCGAACACAATGCATCCTTGGCGACCAGCGCGAAGGTGGTGGGTGTGTTGGGGGCAGTATCATCGAATACCACGGGAACCCGTCGCGGCGTGTGGGGTAAGATCTATGGTACCACGAGCAACGCTGACGACTGGGCAGGATTCTTTGAAGGAGAGGGGTTCCTTTCCGCTAGTCTTTGGCAATACTCCGATGCGGAACTGAAGACCGATATCCAGCCCTTGACATCCTGTTCAGAGATCTTAGGTCAGGTGGTGCCGCGCACTTACCGGTTCAATGTGGAGTCCAATCCCGGTCTCGGCTTGGCGGAGGGCGATCAAGCCGGTGTGATCGCAGCAGAGATCGAGGAGATACTCCCGCATCTTGTGCGTTCCGTGACCCATTACGAAGAGGTTGATGAACAAGGTAACGTGATCAGTGTAGGCGGTACGCACAAGGCGGTGAACTACATTGGGATGATACCCTATTTGATCGGGGCCTTCAATGAGCAACAAGCTTCCCTCGAAGAAGCGCAGACCACCAATTCAGATCTGCTTGAACGCTTGGCAGCGCAAGACGCCCGAATGGACCAACTGGAAGCCGCTCTCGCCTCCTGCTGCGCCAACCCCGCCAACGGGGATTCCCGCCTGCTCACCGACCCAGAAGGCGAACTGGACAAAGCCATCGAAGGTGATACCCGCAGCCTGCACATCCAGCCCAACCCTTTTACGGAGCGCACCACCCTGTACTACCGCTTGGAGCGCGCCGGTCGCATGCAGTTGCTGGCCAACAGCGCGGATGGAAAGGCCCTCAAAGTCTTGAATGAGGCGAGCTTGGAGGCCGGTGCCTACCAGTTCAACTGGGAGACCGGTGACCTTACGCCCGGCGTGTATTACATCACCCTCCTCCTCGATGGTGAACCCATCGTGAAGAAGGCCGTGAAGGTGATCCGTTGAGCGCCTGATGAATGGAAAAGAACGGAAGCGGTGGGAAGGTGACCGCCGCTTCCGTTCCCGACCATTGGAAATGCGGGGTGGATCGCTATCTTTGCGCCGTCAGAAGGCGGAAGAGGAAGAGGGGGCCGCCCCTCTTTTTTGTTCTCCACCCCTGCGGTTCGCTGGTGTATATGGTTACGGAGCAGCAAGTTCGGCACAGCCTGGAAAGGCACCTGGAGGGCACCACGCACTTCCTGGTGGATGTGGCCGTGCGCCCCGGTCCGAAGGTGGTGGTGGAGGTGGACAACGACAAGGCCATCACCCTGGAAGAGCTGGCTCGCCTGAACAAAGCGGTGCGCGAGGACCTGGGGGAGGCCGCCGACGACTGTGAACTGCAGTTCAGCAGCCCGGGCATGGGCCGCCCCTTCAAGGTGGCCCGCCAGTACCACAAGCATGTGGGCCGCGTGGTGGAACTGCTGTTCACCGATGGCCGCGTGCTCGAGGGTATGCTGGTCAGTTACAACGAGAATGAAATGGGCATCCGCATCCAACACCCCAGCAAGGTGAAGGGTCGACTGCCCAAACTGGACGAGGAGGTCACCACCTTCCCCCTCGCCGAGATCAAAGCCACGAAAGCAACCTTCAAGTTCAATTGATCGTGCCATGAGCACCGTGAACCTCATCGAATCCTTCGGGGAATTCAAGGACAATAAGAACATTGACCGCGTCACCATGATGGGCATCCTGGAGGATGTCTTCCGTGGTGTGGTGAAACGCCGCTTCGGGGAAGAGGCCAATGTGGACATCATCATCAACCCGGACAAGGGTGACCTGGAGATCTGGCTCAACCGCATCATCGTCGAGGACGGCATGAGCGAGGATGACAACCTGGAGATCGAGCTGGCCGAGGCCAAGAAGATCGAGCCCGACTTCGAGGTGGGCGAGGAGGTGAGCCAGGAGGTGAAGATCGAGGACTTCGGTCGCCGCAACATCCTGAGCCTGAAGCAGAACCTCCAGAGCCGGATCATGGAGCTGGAGAAGGACCACCTGTACAACAAGTACAAGGAGCGGGTGGGCGAGATCATCACCGGTGAGGTCTACCAGATCTGGAAGCGCGAGACCCTGATCCTGGACGATGAGGGCAACGAGTTGATCATGCCCAAGGACCAGCAGATCAAGACCGACTTCTTCAAGAAGGGCGACAATGTGCGCGCTGTGGTATGGAAGGTGGAGATGCGCAACAACACCCCAACGGTGATCCTGAGCCGCACCGCTCCGGAATTCCTGGCCAAGTTGTTCGAGCAGGAGGTGCCCGAAGTGGCCGATGGCCTCATCACCATCAAACGCATCGTGCGTGAGCCCGGTGAGCGCGCCAAGGTGGCGGTGGAGAGCTACGACGACCGCATCGATCCGGTCGGAGCGTGTGTGGGGATGAAGGGAAGCCGCATCCATGGTATCGTCCGTGAACTGCGCAACGAGAACATCGACGTGATCAACTTCACGGCCAACGAACAACTCCTCATCCAGCGTGCGTTGAGCCCGGCCAAGGTGGGTAGCATCAAATTGGACAACGAGCACAAGCGCGCCGAGGTGTACATGAAGCCCGACCAAGTGGCCTTGGCCATCGGCAAGGGCGGACACAACATCAAGCTTGCAGGCCGCCTGACGGGCTACGACATCGATGTATACCGCGAGACGGACGAAGTGACGGATGACGTGAGCATCGATGACTTCGCGGACGAGATCGATCAGTGGATCATCGACGTGCTCAAGGGCATCGGTTGCGACACGGCCCGCTCGGTACTCGATATACCACCTACCGAATTGGCCAAGCGAACGGATCTGGAAGAAGAGACCATCCACGAGGTCGTACGGATCCTCCGTGCCGAACTCGAAGCATGACCGTAAGGGAACCGATCGACGACAGGGGAACAGGGCCACGCACCAACGACCACAGGATACACGCACTGCATGAGCGAATCGACGGATAAGGGCATACGATTGAGCAAGGTGGCTCGGGAATTCAACCTGGGGTTGCACACCGTGGTGGAGTTCCTTGAACAGAAGGGCCACAAGGTGGAAAGCAACCCGAACACCAAGATCGCGGGCGACCTCTACGACCTGCTGCTCCAGCAGTTCGGCACCGACAAGGAGATCAAGGCCAAGAGCCAGCAGGTGGTACAGCAACGCCAGGAGCGGGAGACCATTTCCCTGGTGGTTCCTGCCGCATCGAAGGAGGAGCCTGCTGTGGTGAAGGAGCAGCCTGCACCTGTGGCTGCGCCGCCTGTGGCCGTAGCGCCGATCGTTCCCGCTGCGCCAGCCCCCACACCCCCTCCTCCGCCCACCGCCCCAGTGGTCGAGGAGGATACCGTGATCAAGGCCCGCGCCGAAAAGGTGACCGGCCCGAAGACCCTCGGCAAGATCGACCTGGACGCCCCCCGCAAGGGCGCCAAGAAGGCCGAGGCCCCAGCGCCAGCACCCGAAGCCCCGGCCCCTGCGCCCCTGGAACCCGCAGCGGTGCAAGCTGTGGCACCCGAAGCCCCAGCTGCGGCACCCGAAGCACCCGCCGCACCCGCTGGTCCGGTAGAGCCGGAGACCATCCGTGTGAACGTTCAGAAGCTTGCAGGCCTGAAGACCCTGGGCAAGATCGAGCTTCCTGTGGAGCGCGACCGGAAGCCATCGGACAAGAACGCGGCCGCCAACGAACGTGGTCGACGCAAGCGGATCGTGAAGCCAGGCCCGGTGAACGTGGAACGCACCGTGCAGCAGGAGCAGCGCAGCACCCCACCCGGTACAGGTCGACCGGGTGAGTTGGACGAGAACGCTGTGAAACGTAAGGTGAGCGAAACGCTCGCCCGCCTCACCGGTGGTGCCAAGAGCAAAGGCTCGAAGCTCCGTCGTGACAAGCGTGACCAACGTTACCAGCGCTTCGAGGAGGAACAGGCCGCCAAGGAATTGGCCGGTAAGGTCATCAAGGTCACCGAGTTCGTGACGGCCAGCGAATTGGCATCCATGGTCGGCGTGAACGTCACGGATATCATCAAGGCCTGTTTCAGCCTGGGTATGATGGTGAGCATCAACCAGCGCCTCGATGCCGAAACCCTATCGGTGATCGCCGAGGAGTATGGCTTCAAAGTGGAGTTCGTCGGTGCCGACGTACAGGAGAACCTTACCGAGGAGTCGGACGATCCCGATCGCGTGGCGCCACGGCCACCTATCGTCACCGTCATGGGTCACGTAGACCATGGTAAGACCTCCCTGCTCGACCATATCCGTAAGGCGAACGTCATCGCCGGTGAGGCCGGTGGCATCACCCAGCACATCGGGGCCTACAGCGTGATGCTGGAGAACGGCAAGCGGATCACCTTCTTGGATACACCGGGTCACGAGGCCTTCACCGCCATGCGTGCCCGTGGTGCCCAGGTCACCGACATTGCCATCATCGTCATCGCGGCGGATGACAGTGTGATGCCTCAAACCCGCGAGGCCATCAACCATGCGCAGGCCGCTGGCGTGCCCATGGTCTTCGCGTTCAACAAGATCGATAAGCAGGGTGCCAATGCGGAGAAGATCCGTGAGGAGCTGTCGCAGATGAACATCCTGGTGGAGGAATGGGGCGGCAAATACCAGACCCAGGAGATCAGTGCCAAGAAGGGTATGGGCATCGATCAACTGCTGGAGAAGGTGTTGCTCGAGGCCGAAATGCTCGACCTGAAGGCCGATGGTGGCAAACGCGCCCACGGTGTGGTGATCGAGAGCACGTTGGAGCAAGGCCGCGGTTATGTCACCACCTTGTTGGTGGACGCTGGCACGCTGCGTAAGGGTGATGTGCTATTGGCCGGACAATACAGCGGTCGTGTGCGGAACATGTTCAACGAGCGGGGCCAGCAGGTGGCGGAGGCCACACCTTCCACGCCGGTCTCCATTCTTGGTCTTGACGGTGCGCCCAATGCGGGCGATCAGTTCCACGTCTTCGAGGACGAACGTGAGGCCCGTCAGATCGCCACGCGCCGCCAGCAGTTGCAGCGCGAACAGGGCATCCGTACGCACAAGCACATCACACTGGACGAGATCGGCCGTCGTCTCGCGATCGGCGATTTCAAGGAATTGAACCTGATCGTGAAAGGCGACGTGGACGGCTCGGTGGAAGCACTGACCGATTCGTTGCTGAAGCTCAGTACCGAGAGCATCAAGGTGAACGTGATCCACCGCGCAGTAGGACCGATCGCCGAGAGCGATGTACTCCTAGCCACCGCGTCCAATGCCATCATCGTAGGCTTCCAAGTGCGGCCTACGCCGGGTGCGCGGAAATTGGCGGAGGCAGAGGAGATCGACATTCGGATGTATTCGATCATCTATGCCGCGATCGAGGAGATCAAGCAGGCCATGGAGGGCATGTTGGCGCCGAAGGAGGTGGAGAAGGTCACCGGTACCGCCGAGGTGCGCGAGACCTTCCGCATCAGCAAAGTGGGTACCGTGGCAGGCTGCTACGTGCTCGATGGCAAGATCGACCGCAAGAACAAGGTGCGCCTCATTCGCGACGGCATCGTGGTGTACACCGGCGAACTGGAGACCTTGAAACGGTTCAAGGACGATGTGAAGGAGGTCACCCATGGTTACGAGTGCGGCCTGAACATCAAGAACTTCAACGACATCAAGGTGGGCGATACGCTCGAAGCCTTTGAGATGACCGAGGTCAAGCGCACCTTGGAGGGATCATAGTTCGTTTTGATCGGACCCACGCACAAGGCCGGGGCGACCCGGCCTTGTGCATTTCCAAAAACGTCGCGCCAGAACATCTACTTGCCTGATGCGCACGCAAGGTCAAGGGCACCCATCCGGTCCATGGGTCTGCACGTGCGCGGCCTTACTTCCCAGGCACAAGGGTAGGCGAGGTGGTCGTGTACCGTTCGAGTCGAAGGGAAGAAGGATGCGACGGGGCTGGTCGGTGTTCGACCATTCATTCTCGTGGACCTGACCTCAGCGGGCATCGAGACGCATAGAGCGTACACCCGGATGCTCGACTGGTCGGCAGTTGATCCCGGCACGAATGGGCTTCCGACGTGCGGCGCCGCATGATGAATTCCGCGTCCGTCAAGGCCGCTGTCAATACCCCACGGGCGCTTGTGGAATGCGCTGCATCTCGATCTCGTCGGACACGATGTAGCTTCCGGGGTAGGTCGTCTTCAATCCACGCAACAGGTGTTCCGCCTCCAACCGGGTCCGCAGATCTCCGACACGCAGTCGGAAATTGGGCGCCAGCCAACTCAGGTATGCCGGCGTGTCCGGATTGAGTTGTAGGAAGGTGCGTTTCGTTTCTTCAGCTGACCGGCGATCGCCCAGGAAGATCTGCACACGGAACCCCTGTTGCACATGCTTCACATCACTGAACCGCTCCATGGTGCGCTCGATCCCGGGTCCCTCCTGCAAGGAAATGGAGCCCGGTCGGGTGGTACCAGGTGTGGGGATCGCAACAGGATCCGTCGTCCCGGACCGTGGCTGGTAGGTGCGCACAGGCGGAACGTCCTGTGCGAAAAGAGCGAGGCTCATGGCCACGAAGTGGAAAAGAAACAGTGCGATCCGCATGGTCAGAACAGGGTCAAAAGTATGTCGGAACCATCGTGGCGATGGGCTACTTGGAGGTCACTCGGAGAGCTCGCTTTGTTTAGACCTGTTCTAAATAGTGACATCCACATGGCAAGGACCGTTCCGTTCTGTTCCACGAACGGTTCGCCGCGTATTTTTGCCGCCGGTCCATAGGGCCCTCGTCCCTCCAAAACTGCTCGGAATGCCGCTTGTAGCAAGGATCTCAGAACGTTCAACCGGGCTTCTTTACGCAACCCTCGCGCTCTTCCTGTCCCTTTCCTTCTCGGTTGTGCGTGCACAACCAGCGGACGCGGCGTTGTATGCCTCCGGTGAGAAGCTTTTCAAAGGCAACTGTGGCTCGTGCCACAAACCCGACAAGGACCTCACCGGTCCTGCCATGAAGGGTGCGCGAGCACGCTGGGAAGGCAAGGGCGATATCTATGCTTGGATCAAGAACAGCACCGACTACCTGAAAACGGGTAACGGCTACGCGAACGACCTTTTTGCCAAGTGGAACAAGAGTGTGATGACCTCACAGGCCGTCACCAACGAGGAGATCGACGCCATCCTCTATTACGCCGATAATTACGCACCTCCGGCTCCCCCAACGCCTCCTCCTGGCGGTGATGTCGCACAAGGCCCGAACGACGCGGGTCCGGCTTGGCCTTGGTTGGTGGTGCTGGCATTGCTCTTCCTGGTCGTTGCGTTGAGCCTGGGCGGTGTGCGCAAGGGGCTATCGAACGCGGTGTCCGAAGCGGAAGGCAAGCAGCCCGAGCCGGACCGTGGTTTCGGTGAGAGCATCCGGAACTGGGCATGGAACAACAAGGCCATGGCCAGTATCATCGGTCTGTTCTTCGTGGTGTTCATCGTGTTGAAGTTGTGGGACGCTGCCTGGGTCGTCGGTGTCTATGGTGGTGATGAGGTGGAACACTACAAGCCCGAACAGCCGATCCTCTTCAACCACACCCTGCACGCGGGCAAGGTGGAAGCAGGTAACCTGGCGATCAATTGCCAATATTGCCACAGCAGTGCTGAGAAGAGCAAGCATGCTGGCATTCCTAGCACCAACGTCTGCATGAATTGTCACCAGGCCGTGGAGGAGGGGCGTTCACCGGAAGGTACCAAGGAGATCGCCAAGATCTACGCGGCCGTCGGCTGGGATCCCGCCACCAAGAAGTATACCGGCAAGGAGGAGCCGGTGAAGTGGGTGAAGGTGCACAACCTGCCCGACCACGCTTATTTCAACCACGCCCAACACGTGGCGGTCGGCAAGCTTGAATGCCAGGAGTGCCATGGCCCCATCGATGAGAAGATGGATGTGGCCGAGCAGTGGGCACCCCTTACCATGGGTTGGTGCATCGATTGCCACAACACCAAGGAAGTGAAGATGGCCGGTAACGGCTATTACGACGAAACAATGAAGCGCCTGCACGACACCAAGTTGGGTGAGCGCGAGTTGAAGCAGTACTTGGAGGACGACAAGATCACCGTGAAGGAACTTGGTGGCTGGGAATGCGCCAAGTGCCACTACTAAGACCGAACACAGCGCCGCGCATGTCGAGCACGAAGCGATACTGGATGGATCTCGGGGACCTGCATCAGGCTCCTGAAGTGATCAAGGGTAGGGAGAACGAGTTCCCCACCGACCTGGCCATCGACCAGGTCCTGGCCGATCCCAACCTGCAAGGCGCCAGCACCGGGCGCCGCGACTTCCTCAAATTCCTGGGCTTCTCCTTGGGCGCCGCCACGTTGGCCGCCTGCGAGACCCCGGTGGTGAGGTCGATCCCCTACGTCAACAAGCCGGAGGACATCACACCCGGTGTGCCCAACTGGTACGCCAGCACCTTCTATGATGGTGAGGATTATGCCAGCATCCTGGTGAAGACCCGGGAAGGCCGCCCCATCCATGTCAAGGGCAACCCCCGCTTCGGGATCAACCACAATCCCAAAGTGGGCAAGGGTAGCATCAATGCGCGCATCAACAGCTCCGTGCTGTCGCTGTACGACAACGAGCGCCTGAAGGCCCCCATGACCAGGAGCACCGATGGCTTGGCCACGAGCACCTGGGCCGATGCCGACAAGGCCATCGCCACCCAGCTCGGAGCCACGGCGACCGCGGGCAAACGCATCGTGGTCCTCACGGGCACGATCATCAGCCCTAGCACCAAGGCCACCATTGCTGCCCTGCGCAACAAGTATGGTACCCCGATGACCGCTGCCGATGGACAGACCGCGGTGGGCGGCGTGGACCACGTGCAGTACGATACCATCAGCTACAGCGGTCTCACGAACGCCAACGGGAAGAGCTTCGGCAAGCGTGTGATGCCGAGCTACGACCTCACCAAGGCCGATGTGGTGGTGAGCGTGGACGCCGACTTCCTCAGCAGTTGGGGCAGCACCACCGAGCATGCCTGGCAGTACGCCAACCGTCGCGACCCGAAGGGCGCGATGAACAAGCATTTCCAGTTCGAGTCGCGCATGAGCCTCAGCGGTGCCAACGCCGATGTGCGTGTGCCGATGAAGCCCAGCGAACTGCCCCTGGCGGTGATCAGCCTGCACGACCACATCGCCAAGAAGATGGGCGGGACGGCGGTGGGCGGCAGCAATGCCACCATCGACACGCACACCGCTGCTGCAGCGGACGCCCTGATGGCGGCCCGTGGCCGGAGCGTGGTCCTCTGCGGAAGCAACAACGAAGGTGTGCAGGTGCTGGTGAACAGCATCAACAGCATGCTGGGCAACTACGGAAGCACGATCGACCTCGCCGGTCATACCACCTTCAAGCAGGGTGATGATGCCGCTGTGGCGCAATTGGTGAAGGACATGAACGCGGGTACGGTGGGCGCCCTGCTCATCGCTGGCGTCAACCCCGCATACAGCCTGCCGAACGCTGCTGAGTTCAAGTCAGGCTTGGCCAAGGTGGGTCTCACGGTGAGCTTCAACGGATACGCGGATGAGACCGCCAGTCTCTGCAATTGGATCTGCCCGGACCACCACTACCTGGAGAGCTGGAACGATCTGATGCCGAAGGTGGGCCACTACGCGCTCGCCCAGCCGGCCATCCGCAACCTGTTCGACACCCGTCAGTGGCAGGAGAGCCTGCTGCTTTGGAGCGGTTCGACACAGAACTACCACGACTTCATCCGCAGCACTTGGGATGCCAACATGACCACCCCGGAAACGCTCGGGCTCTTCACGGACCGTTGGAACCAGGCCCTGCACGATGGTGTGTTTGTGGCTGCCACAGCCGCTGCGGAAGCGGTGGTGTTCGCCGGTGATGTGAACGCCGCTGCCAGCGCTGCCAAACAGGCGACCAGCGGTGCCGGTGAGTTCGAACTCTCGCTCTACACCACCGAGGCCATCGGCAACGGCCAGCATGCCAACAACCCTTGGCTGCAGGAGATGCCCGATCCGCTGACCAAGATCACGTGGGACAACTACGTGTGCATGAGCCCCACGGACGTGGAGCGCATGGGTCTGAACATGTACCTCGGCGAGCAGGCCCCGGCCAGCGTCGTCACGGTGAAGGCCGGCGAACGTGAGATCACCCTGCCGGTGGTCGCCGCCCCTGGTCAGAAGCCCGGCACCATCGCCATCGCCCTGGGCTATGGCCGCGGCGAGAACGGCGAGAAGGTGGGCAAGGCCGCCTGCGTCACCAATGAGAACGGCGACCTGATGCCGGTCGGTAAGAACGCCTATCCGCTGGTGAACATGGCCGGTGGCGCGCTGCGCTACGATGTGCTGAACGTGAGCGTGTCGGCCACGGGTGCTACTTACCCGATCGCCATCACGCAGACGCACCTCACGCATATGGACCGCCACAGCGTGGTGAAGGAGACCTCTCTGGCCACCTACGTGGGCGGCAATGTGAAGGAGTTCAACCATGCCCACGAGCTGGCCGTGCACGAGGATGTGAACGGCGATGGCGTGATCAACGCGCAGGACAAGAAGTCCGTGCTGGAGTTCGACCTTTGGGACGAGCATCCGGTGGAAGGTGTCGGTCACCGCTGGGGACTGAGCATCGACCTGAACAGCTGCAGTGGTTGCGGAGCCTGCGTCACGGCCTGCAACAGTGAGAACAACATCTCGGTGGTCGGCAAGGACGAGGTTCGACGCAGCCGTGAGATGCACTGGTTGCGGATCGACCGTTATTTCAGTTCGGACACCACGAAGGAGACCGCGAAGGAGGATGATCTGGGCAAGATCGACATGTACCTGAAGATGGAGGTGCCGAGCGAGAGCCCGAAGGTGGTGTTCATGCCGGTGATGTGCCAGCATTGCAACCACGCTCCCTGCGAGACGGTCTGCCCCGTGGCGGCCACCACGCACAGCAACGAGGGTCTCAACCAGATGACCTACAACCGCTGCATCGGCACGCGCTACTGTGCGAACAACTGCCCCTACAAGGTGCGTCGCTTCAACTGGTTCAATTATGTGAGCGACCAGTTCAGCGAGGTGAACCCCGCGTGGGACGACCTCGGCCGCATGGTGCTGAACCCGGATGTGACGGTGCGCGCCCGTGGCGTCATCGAGAAGTGCAGCCTCTGCGTGCAGACCATCCAGGCCGGCAAGTTGCAAGCCAAGAAGGAAGGACGCCCGGTGAAGGACGGCGACATCGAGACCGCCTGCAGCGCAGCGTGCGGCAACGGTGCCATCATCTTCGGCGACCTGAACGATACCACCAGCAAGGTGCGTGCTAAGGCTACGAGCGACCGCAGCTACCACATGCTGGAGGAGATCGGTGTACAGCCCAATGTGAACTACCTCGTGAAGGTGCGCAACGTCGAGGAGGAAGCCGCCCATCACGCATAAGGATAACGACCAGGACCCCATGCATTCAGAAGCAGCGATCCGACAACCGCTCATCCTGGGTCACAAGACCTACCACGATATCACCAATGATATCGTCGGCCCCATTGAGAACAAGGCTTCTCGAGGGTGGTACATCCTATTCACCATCGCCGCCATCGTCGCCGCCTATGGTACGGGCTGCATCCTGTACCTGATCAGCAAAGGGATCGGTGCATGGGGGTTGAACAAGACGGTGGACTGGGCGTGGGACATCACCAACTTCGTTTGGTGGGTCGGTATCGGTCACGCCGGTACGCTGATCAGCGCGGTGCTCCTGTTGTTCCGTCAAAAATGGCGGATGGCGATCAACCGTTCGGCAGAGGCGATGACCATTTTCGCGGTGATCATGGCTGCGACGTTCCCCGGTATCCACATGGGTCGTATCTGGATGAGCTACTGGGTGCTTCCCCTGCCCAACCAGTTCGGTTCGTTGTGGGTGAACTTCAACAGTCCACTGTTGTGGGACGTGTTCGCGATCAGCACCTATTTCAGCGTATCGCTGGTGTTCTGGTACATCGGCCTGATCCCTGACTTCGCGACCATCCGCGACAAGGTGACCAGCCCGGGAATGAAGAAGGTCTACAGCATCCTGAGCTTCGGCTGGACCGGAAATGCCAAGGCTTGGACGCGTTTCGAGGAGGTAAGCCTGGTCCTGGCCGGGATCGCGACCCCGCTGGTGTTCTCGGTCCACTCGGTGGTGAGCTTCGACTTCGCCACTTCGGTGATCCCCGGTTGGCACACCACCATCTTCCCGCCCTATTTCGTGAGCGGTGCCGTGTTCAGCGGTTTCGCCATGGTACAGACCCTCCTGCTGATCATGCGAAAGGTGATGCACTTGGAGGCGTACATCACGAGAAAGCATGTGGAGTACATGAACATCGTGATCATCGTCACGGGTTCCATCGTGGGCGTGGCCTACATCACCGAGCTCTTCATCAGCTGGTACAGCGGGGTGGAATACGAGAGCTACGCCTTCATCAACCGCGCGACCGGTCCATACTGGTGGGCGTACTGGGCGATGATGACCTGCAACGTGGTGAGCCCCCAGGTGTTCTGGTTCAAGAAGCTTCGCACACACTTGGGCTTCACCTTCTTCATGAGCATCATCGTGAACATCGGCATGTGGTTCGAGCGCTTCGTGATCATTGTCACCAGCTTGCACCGTGACTACCTGCCCAGCAGCTGGAACATGTTCCATCCCACTTGGGTGGATGTCGGGGTCTTCCTGGGCACCTTGGGCATCTTCTCCACACTTTACTTGTTGTTCGCCCGCTTCTTCCCGGTGCTGGCGTTGAACGAGGTCAAGTCCATCCTGAAGGGTAGCGGCGAGAGCTACAAGAACGACGCCGCCAAACACCATCACCATTGATCGATATGTCGAACACGGTCATCTACGCGGTCTACGAGGACCCAGAGCAACTGAAGGACGGAGCGCGCAAGCTGGTGTCCAACGGCATCAAGGTGAAGGATGTTTACTCGCCCTTCCCGGTGCACGGATTGGACCCGATCATCGGGATCAAGCGCACCCGGCTGGCCATCGTGGCCTTCATGTTCGGCATCTTCGGCATGAGCTTGGCGTTGCTGGGGATCTGGTACTTCAACATCTTCGACTGGCCGATGAACATCGGCGGGAAGCCCAGCCAGGCCTTCTACAAGAACCTGCCCGCCTTCATCCCTGTCACCTTCGAGTTCACAGTGCTCTGTGCCGCTCACGGTATGGCCATCACCTACCTGATCCGCAATAAGACGCTTCCCGGCATGCCTGCCCGTAACCCGGACCCACGCAGCACGGACGATAAATTCATCATCGAGGTGCGTACCGCCGACAACCATGGCCATAGCGTGGAGGCCATCGGCGGATTGCTTCGCAGCACGTCGGTGTTCGAGATCAACGAACGCCACTATTGATCATGAGCCAGTACAAGCAGAGTTCAGGGATCGTTCTGAGTGGCCTCACTGCCATGGTGCTCGTGATGGCATCGTGCGGTGGTGATCCGAACAGTCCAGGTGTCGAATACATGCCCGACATGTACCGCAGCCCCGCGATGGAGGCCTATGTGGACTTCGGTCAGGATCCGTATCATTTCGGTGAGGACGTTGCCAAGGAGCAGCGTCTACGCCAAAGCGCGCGTAAGCCTGTGGAAGGTACGATCGCTTTCAGCAACGATCCGACGAAGGCGCAGTTCAACATGCCGTATCCCTTCCCCGGAACCCCGGAAGGTTATGAAGCTGCCGGTCTTCAGTTGAAGAGCCCGATCACAATGACCGAAGCCACGGTGGAACAGGGCAAGGTGATCTATACGAAGTTCTGCCAACACTGCCATGGCGAGAAGGGAGAGGGGGATGGTGGAGTGGTCAAGAACGGCAACTATCCACAACCACCCAGCTATACCGGGGCCTTGAAGGACCTTCCCGAAGGCAAGATCTTCCACAGCCTGGTATATGGCAAGAACCTCGCCATGGGCTCACATGCGTCGCAGTTGAACAAGGAGGAACGGTGGTTGGTGACGCACTACGTGAAATACCTTCAGGCCGGAGGTACCATGCCTGGCCAGGCAACGGCTCAACCCGCCGATACCACCGCCGCCGCCGCACTTTGACCCTAGCACGCTAACGGAACAGCAGCGATGAACTTCACCTTCAGCAAACGGGCCCGCACATTGACCATGACCTTGATCGGGGTGGGCTTGGTGGCCGCCGTCGTCGGGATCCTTGGCGACCATACCGATCATCACCAGCGGACCTGGGCGAACCTGCTCGTGAACGGCTTCTTCTTCCTCGGCATCTCCCTTGGCGCCCTGTTCTTCTTCGCCTTGCAGAATGCCACCGAAACGGGTTGGACGGTGCTGGTGAAGCGCATCTTCGAAGGCATCATGTCCTTCGTGCCCGTCGGTGCGATCGTGATGATCGTGGTGCTCGCAGCGGGTTCTGCCCATGTCCACCACCTCTATCACTGGATGGACCATACGCTTTACCATCCGTACATGGTCGGCGAGGGTGCCGCAGCTGAGTACGTGGATGAAGCGGTGCAGGGCGCTGTCGCGAATCCGAACTATGACCATCTGATCGCTGGCAAGAAGGCCTTCCTGAACCAACCGTTCTTCTGGCTCCGATCATTGTTGTACATCGCGGTGTTCGTCCTGTTCGGTCGATGGTTCCGTCAACAGAGCCTGCAGATGGACAAGGAGACCGGTGATACGCTGGTGAAACGCCACCTGTTGAACTACCGCCGCAGCGCGTTGTTCCTGGTCTTCTTCGCAGTGTTCAGCAGCACCTTGGCATGGGACTGGTTGATGAGCATCGATACGCACTGGTTCAGCACGCTCTATGGTTGGTATGCGTTCAGCGGTATGTGGGTGAGCGCCATGGTCACGGCGGTCATCCTTGCCTTGTACCTCAAACGCAAAGGCCTTCTCCCGCAAGTAAGCAACAGCCATATCCACGATATGGGCAAGTGGGTGTTCGCCATCAGCTTCCTATGGAGCTATCTGTATTTCAGCCAGTTCATGCTGATCTGGTACAGCAACATCCCTGAGGAGGTCACCTACTTCCAACAACGGATCGATCATCATCCGATGCTCTTGTGGGGCACGTTCTTCATCAATTTCGCCATCCCCATGGTGATGCTGATGAGCCGTGACGCCAAGCGCAACCCGCGCTTCCTCATCGGCGTGGGCAGCGTGATCTTCGTTGGTCACTGGTTGGATGTGAACATGATGGTGATGCCGGGTGCACTTGGACACGATTTCCACGGGATCGGCCTGCTTGAGGCCGGTATGTTCCTGGCGTTCCTGGGTGTGTTCATTCATACCGTCCTCACCGCCCTCACCAAGGCACCTCTTACTCCGGTGAACCATCCGTACCTGGACGAAAGCGTGCATCACCAGATCTGATACAGACCGTCCCAAGAACAACATCCCCTGTCAGGGGTTGATAGAAAGAGCGAACGATGATGAAGTTGTTGATCCTGCTCGTTGTGGTACTGGGGGTGATGGCCATCGCCCAGTTGGCCCGGGTGTATGAGCTCACCGCACGTCTGCGTGGCAAGCGCGAAGAGGATATCTCCGCAGCGGACAACCGGATGAACGCACGCTTGATGTGGGCGTTCCTGATCGCCTATCATGCCTTTTTCTTGTGGCTGGTCATGGCTTACGGCGATAAGATGTTGCCTGTCGCTGCCAGCGAACATGGGGCCGAGACGGATTGGCTCCTGAACTTCAACTGGATTATCCTCCTGATCGCCTTCGTGCTGACCAATGTCCTCCTGTTCTGGTTCGCTGGAAAGTACATCTACAGCAAGGATCGCAAGGCGTTCTGGCAGCCACACAACAACAAGCTCGAGTTGATCTGGACGGTGATCCCCGCCGGTGTACTTGCGGTCATCATCATCATGGGTCTCACCACGTGGGGAAAGATCACCGCACCAGCGGGACCAGGTGCAGTGGAAGTGGAACTCTACGCCAAACAGTTCGACTGGACAGCGCGGTATCCAGGTGCCGATGGCGTGCTCGGCGCCACCGACTTCCGCTTGATCAATGGTACCAACCCCTTGGGTATCGTCACCAAGGAGAGCATCCAGCTACGCATGGACGAGATCGATGCTTCCATTGCTGGATCGGACAGCCTGTTGGCGAACACGATCATGGCCGATAACAAGCGTGCTGAGGTGACCGAACAGGTGGAGCGCCTGCGTCGGACACAGGCCCGGATCGTCAACCTGCGAACTGTGATGGAGTTGGACATCAAGGAAAAGGGTTCTGCCAGCCAATACCTCTATGGTGCTGATGACATCGTGACGAAGGATTTCTACCTCCCGGTCAGAAAGGAGGCGAAGATCCTGATCCGCAGCCGTGATGTCATCCATAGCGCGTACATCCCTCACCTGCGCAGTCAGATGAACGCGGTCCCGGGCATGACCACCACCATGAAGATGGTTCCGACCATCACCACGGATAGCATGCGCACCCACGTGATGAAGGACGACACCTTCGATTTCATCTTGTTATGCAACAAGATCTGTGGTGCATCCCACTACAACATGCAGATGCCATTGACGGTGACGACCGCAACGGATTACGAGAAGTGGATGGCCGAGCAGTTCAAGAAACCGTTCCAAGCCCCGCCTGCTGATGCGACCCCGGCAGCACCAGCTGTCGTGGATAGCACGACCGTGACCGTTCCCGTCACCGCACAAGCGTCAGTGATTACGAATTGAACCCGTTAAGGAGCTGTTGACCATGGGTGCCACTACCGCACATTCCGCCGAACACGCGCACACTGCGCACCATCACCACGAGGAGAGCTTCATTTCGAAGTACATCTTCTCCCATGATCACAAGATGATCGGGAAGCAGTTCCTGGTCACCGCGATATTCATGGCTTGGGTGGCGGTGATCATGTCCTTGATCTTCCGTCTTCAGTTGGCCTGGCCGGGTGAGGGCTTCGCGTTCACCAGCTTCTTCCTCGGGGAGAAATGGGCACCCGGTGGCGTACTGGATCCCAACATGTATTTGGCCTTGGTCACCATCCACGGTACCATCATGGTGTTCTTCGTGCTCACGGGCGGTTTGTCGGGCACCTTCGCCAACCTGTTGATCCCCTTGCAGATCGGAGCGCGTGACATGGCTTCGGGCTTCATCAACATGTTGAGCTATTGGTTCTTCTTGATGAGCAGCGTCGTCATGCTCGCTTCGTTGTTCGTGGAAGGTGGTCCTGCCTCTTCCGGTTGGACGGTCTACCCACCGCTGAGCGCACTTCCGCAGACCATCCCGGGCTCGGGCGCGGGAATGACGCTTTGGCTCGTGAGCATGACGCTGTTCATTGCAAGCTCTTTGCTCGGTGGTCTCAACTATGTGGCCACCATCCTGAACCTGCGGACGAAGGGCATGAAGATGACGCGCCTGCCGCTGACGATGTGGGCCATTTTGATCACCGCCGTATTGGGTGTTCTCAGCTTCCCGGTGCTCCTGAGCGCTGCCCTGCTGCTACTCATGGACCGCTCCATGGGTACCAGCTTCTACCTCAGTGATATCCATGTGGCGGGTGAAGCGTTGGACCATGTGGGCGGAAGCCCCGTGCTGTTCCAGCACTTGTTCTGGTTCCTGGGTCACCCGGAGGTGTACATCGTGTTGTTACCTGCATTGGGTATCACTTCCGAGATCATCTCCACCAATGCCCGCAAGCCCATTTTCGGCTATCGGGCCATGATCGGGTCCATCCTGGCGATCGGGTTCCTGAGCTTCATCGTGTGGGGTCACCACATGTTCGTCACAGGCATGAACCCGTTCCTGGGTTCGGTGTTCGTGGCCACCACACTGTTGATCGCCATCCCCAGCGCCGTGAAGGTGTTCAACTACATCACCACCTTGTGGCGTGGGAACATCATCTTCACGCCGGCCATGTTGTTCAGCGTGGGGCTGGTCGCCACGTTCATCGCGGGTGGTCTCACGGGTATCATCCTTGCGGATAGCGCGTTGGACATCAATGTGCACGATACCTATTTCGTCGTGGCCCACTTCCACATCGTGATGGGCATGAGCGCCATCTTCGGCATGTTCGCAGGCATCTATCACTGGTTCCCCAAGATGTATGGCAGGATGATGAACACCAAGCTGGGTTACGCCCACTTCTGGATCACGTTCGTCTGCGCGTTCGGCGTGTTCTTCCCGATGCACTTCATCGGATTGGCAGGCGCTCCTCGTCGGTATTACAGCTACAGCGAGTTCCCCATGTTCAACGGGGTGATGGACCTGAACGTCCTGGTGACCGTGTTCGCGATCATAGGCGCGCTGGCACAAGTGATCTTCACCTACAACTTCTTCTACAGCATGAAGCGGGGGCCCAAGGCGGTCCAGAACCCCTGGAAGAGCAATACGCTGGAGTGGACCACGCCTGTGGAGCACCTTCATGGCAACTGGCCGGGACCGCTTCCAGTGGTGCATCGTTGGCCGTACGATTACAGCAAGCCGGGTAAGCAGGAGGACTGGGTCAGCCAGATCACCCCGCTCGAGCACGACGAGGAAGAACATTGAACGTGGAATAGGCGACGAACGTCGTCCTCCTGCCTTGGGAATGTCCGCACCTTTGTGCGGACATTCCGCGTTCTGATGGGTCTCCGTTATGTGCTCTTGGTCTCCGTGTTGGTCTGTGCTTCCGCACAGGCACAACTCATGGACAGTATCCGGATCTTCCTCCAGGAGCAGCCCAGGATCGTTGCGAAGTTGGACTTCCGCGGGTCGTTCGTCAGCAATAGCCGAGTGAGCATGTGGGGGGCGAAGGTGGGTCTTGAACATGCCCGTCGGTTCCAGTATGGACTGGGTTACAGCTTCCTGTTCACCGATGTGGAGCGCGTGCGTGAGGTTGCAGGCGTCGGCACGGTGAACACGGGTTTGAACATGGGTTACCTGACCCCTTATGTGGACTATGCCTTCTACCTGCGGGGCCCTTGGGAGGCTCGGATCCCCGTGCAACTCGGGATCGGTCGAGGTTCCATTCACTACCGGGATACTGCCGGGCGTCGCCAGGTGGTCCAGCGCAGTGCCCTGTTGCTCTATGAGCCAGCCATGACCATACAGTATCGCTTCGGGCGCTATTTCGGATTGGGGGCGGGGTGGGGTTTCCGTATCGCCTTCCGGTTGAGTGGAGCTCTCGATGAGCGGATCACAGCACCGATATACACCGCCGGTGTGCGCGTGTTCCTTGGCGAGATCTGGAGGGACCATCGCTCGTCGGAAGAGTAGGCGTGGCGTCAGCTACTTTTGTAGGACCATCCATGGCCGAAGACTTCGATCCGCGCAGTGAACAACGCACCGCCTCCGATAAGGAGTTGGAGCAAGTGCTGAGGCCCCGTCAATTCGGGGAATTCGCGGGCCAACGTGCGGTCACCGACAACCTGAAGGTCTTTGTACAGGCCGCCAAGCAACGTGACGAAGCCCTGGACCATGTGTTGCTCCATGGCCCCCCCGGTCTGGGCAAGACCACCCTGGCCAACATCATCGCACAGGAGATGGGTGTGGGTATCCGGATCACCAGTGGACCAGTGCTTGACAAGCCCGCGGACCTGGCCGGACTGCTCACCAACCTGGAGCCTCATGACGTCCTCTTCATCGATGAGATCCACCGCCTCACCCCGGTGATCGAGGAGTACCTCTACAGCGCCATGGAGGACTACCGCATCGATCTGGTGATCGATGCAGGTCCCAATGCACGCACCGTACAGATCGCACTGAACCCCTTCACCCTGGTGGGTGCCACCACGCGTAGTGGCCTGCTGACCGCACCCCTGCGGGCGCGATTCGGCATCAATAGCCGCTTGGACTACTACGACAGTGCAACGCTCAAGGGCATCATCAAGCGCAGTGCAGGCCTGTTGAACGTGCCCATCATCGACGAGGCAGCCGACGAGATCGCGCGTCGTAGTCGAGGAACTCCGCGCATCGCCAATGCACTCCTGCGCCGTGTACGCGACTTCGCCCAGATCCAGAGCGACGGTACCATCGAACTCCCCATCGCCCAGCATGCGCTGAAGGCCCTGAACGTGGACGCACACGGCTTGGACGAGATGGACAACCGCATCCTTGGCGCCATCATCGACAAGTTCGCTGGTGGGCCCGTGGGCTTGAACACCGTGGCCACCGCCGTGGGTGAGGAGGCGGGCACCATCGAGGAGGTCTACGAACCCTTCCTGATCATGGAGGGCTACTTGCAGCGCACCCCGCGGGGTCGCCAAGCCACCGAAAGGGCCTACCGTCACTTGGGCCGCGTACCGCTGGTGAAGCCCGGGAGCCTGTTCGAATGAACAGCGCTGATCCCTCTGACCGGTGATGGCCAGGTAACCCGGTCCTAACTTCCCGCCATGTCCGACCCCCGCCAGCGCGCGGCCATGATCAAGGCCAAGGCCCACGAACTGGGCTTCTTGGCTTGTGGTATGGCACGGGCAGGCTTCCTGGAGGAGGAGGCGCCACGCTTGGAACAGTGGTTGCGCCAAGGGAAGCAGGGCAGCATGGGCTACATGGAACGCAACTTCGATATGCGCCTGGATCCGACCAAGCTCGTGCCCGGCGCCAAGAGCGTGATCAGCCTGGCCTACAACTACTTCACCCCGCCGAAGCAGTTGGACCCGGAGGCACCCAAACTGAGCACCTATGCCTATGGTCGCGACTACCACAAGGTGGTGAAGCAACGCCTGAAGCCCTTGGTGGAGCATATCACCGAGCAGTTCGGGCAGGTGGCGTTCCGCACCTTCGTGGACAGTGCCCCCGTACTGGAGAAGGCTTGGGCGGAGCGCGCAGGCCTAGGCTGGCGTGGCAAGAACACGAACGTGATCAGGCAAGGCGCCGGTTCGTTCTTCTTCCTCTGCGAGATCATCCTGGACCTTGATCTGGAGCCCGATGCGCCGGCCACTGACCATTGCGGCACCTGCCGGCGTTGCATCGATGCCTGCCCCACTGAGGCCATCACGCCCTATGGGGTCGATGGCAGCCGCTGCATCAGCTACCTCACCATCGAACTGAAGGAGGCGATCCCTCAGGAGTTCGAAGGGCGCATGGCGGGTTGGACCTTCGGCTGCGACATCTGTCAGCAAGTGTGTCCGTGGAACAGGTTCAGCACACAGCACCGGGAACCTGAATTCACGCCCAAGGCTGAACTGATGGGACTCTCAGCGGACGAATGGCACGGAATGACCGAGGTGGTGTTCGACCGACTATTCGAAGGCAGTGCGGTCAAACGCACCGGATACGCGGGCCTCGTGCGCAACCTCGACCTCCTGCGTCGGTCCGACTAGCTACGCATGGTTGTTTGGAACACCTCGAGGATCACATCCTTGTACAGGTGTCCGAAGGTGGCCAGGCACCAGGCCTTCAGCACGAGTTGATCGCTTTGGCCCACCCAACGGCGCGCCTTGATGAGTTCCTTCTTGAAGAGGAGCTTGTCAAAGCTCACTTTCTGCAGTACCTGCTTGCTGAACTCCATCATCTTCCTACCCTGGTCCATCATCACTCAACGGGTTTTGCGAGGTTGAAGGTAATACCGTGAGCGGCCCATAACAAGTGGTATCGCTCTGTCGGTCACCGACGCGGACAAGATTAACGTCGGGGCGCTCCGATCGGTGCTGGACCTGTGCCAAAAAGTGTTGTCAGGGTTGGAATTTCCGTTCTTCCGCCTGCATCACCTCATCCGTGGCCGTGTTGTACACCCAGGCCACCAGTGAACAGTTGTTCATGTTCACCACGTTGGCGGGCAACGTATAGGTGTAGGTGAATGGGATGGTATCACCAGCCGATGCACTCCCTGTGATAGCCGGCGCTCCCCAGGTCCCGTTCAAATTGCCCCGAAGGATGTGGCGATGCTCGTATAGCGGAAGGTCCGGAGGAGTGGACTCCGAATCGTACTGCCAGTCGATCACATGATCCTCCAATAGGTAGACCACCAGGTTATGATCGCCTTGCACGTCCTCCAAGAGCCGCAACTCCACTTCAGTGGTCACATTGGTCCCGTCCACAATGATCGTATCGATCCGAAGCGCAAAGGCGGTGGGTTGTCCGATGATATCGGTCACGGCGGAACTCCAGCTACCATCGTTCACGAGAATGCTCCCGTTGTACGGTTTGCGGCTCACCAGTCCGATCGGATAGCTCTGAGCTCCATACTCAAGATTGTATGCGGTCCCGGCTTCCGTGCGGTTGTCGGTATCATACTGGCCATCGCCAAAGGGGGGTACCGGATTGCTGAAGAACCCGGCGTGGATGGCGACCAGGATGAGGTCATCGCCATAGGTGGTCTCCTTCAGTTCCTGGGCTGTGCGCGCAGCCCTAGGGCAATTGGGACAACGGTGCCCGGTGATGTCCTCCAGAAGTACTTTGCGGGTCACCTCTTCACCTCCGCCATTCCCACCACCGTTCCCATTCCCGTTCGGCGGCGTGGGATCCTCCACGTAATCGCAACCGGCAAGTAACGCGCTGCTCGCGATAAGTATGGTCAAGGTTCGCAGCATGGATCAGAAGGTGCTGGTGATGGACAAAGTAAGACCGTTCGCCGCCGGGACCTGACGGCACACACCGCCAACGCAGAAGATACCGGCGCGCTGGCGGCCATAGTTCATTTGGAAGCGGTTACCGCCGCGGATGTAGCCTACGGAACCGATGGGGTAGTGGAGTTGTTCCTGACCCTTTGCCTCCAGTTCGGGGCTGCCGATGTAATTGTACTGGTCCATGGCCGCCACGAACCAATGGGGGCTGAAGGTGAGTTCGGCCAGTGCAGTGGCCCAGTTACCCTGGTCCTGCTTGGTGCTCAGGTGCTGGAGTTCGAAACGCAAGGAGGTGCGGTCACTGAAATTGTGAAGGCCTTCCAGAATGAACATATCGGTGTAGATCACGGACTTGCCTGGCTTGCCTTGGATGATATCGATGTCATAGGCCACGTTGAGGTAGGTGAGCGCGAGTTCCCAATGTTCGCTTACCTTCTTGCGCAGTTCCACGTTGATATCCTGGAAATAGCGTCGGTCGCCGGGCGTGAAGAATTCGGAGCGATAGCCCTTCCGGGCGGTGGTGTCGTCCACCGCACCCAGTCGGGTGGTATCCTGGCTGTAGGCCAAGGAGGCGTTCACGGCGATCTTGGTGCCGTACTTGCCACCGATGGCGGTGCCCTTCTTCCACTTGTAGAACAGCTCACCTTGTGCCGCCCATTCGCTGTTGGGTTGGGTGGCGTAGGGGTACAGCGTGGCGGGCAGGTTGTAGGTATGTTGCTTGGCCAACGGGGGCAGGAAATTGATGTTCAGGTCGAACGGAGTGGCTGCACTACGGTCGCTCTGATAGAACATGTTGTCAAAGGAGTGAGCACCCAGGGAAAGGCCAAAGCCCTTGACGGAGTAGGTGGCATTGAGCAGCAACCCTTGTCCATCCTTGTAGATGAACCCGTTCTTGTTGTTGGGGTCGTTGATCTTGTAAGCATACTCCGCATACAGGTTCCATTTCGGTGTGGTGAAGTTGGCCCGCACGGCGTACGCACCAACGTTCTCGGGAAGCTCCAGTAAGGGATCCCGGTCCTCTTGGTACTTGCTCACGAAGCTGCCACCGAGGATCAGGTTGTTCGCACTGGTCCAGGTGCTGTCGAAGAATTCACTGAGACTGATCTCCGCATCGAAACCGCGCACGGTCCCAGGCCCTTTCACCGCTTCATTGGCGAAGTTCAGTCGCTGTTGGCCCACGAACCCCTTGAGCATCAACCCGGGTACCGGACGGTATTTCACGCGAATACCATCCATGGCGTTGTCCACGCCCAGGTACCGTTCCTCGTAGCTGCGGAAGATCATGCCCTGCCCGAATTGCTCGAAGAAGTTACCGACCGTGACCTCGAGGTCGCTCATGGTGTACCGGGCATAGCGGAAACCGACGCCGGACCCGGAATAGGGAAGTCCGGCAGGATACCCGGCCAAGGGTGGGGTATAGCTCTCGAACCGCCCTCCGGCTTCGAACGCTCCGTTCGTGTAGATGAGGTTGGCCCATGCGTTGGCACCCATCTTCTGGGGTAGCACCACGGCACCGATCGCGGAGTCCTCGTTGTAATACTGGATGTCGGAACTGAAGTTGCCGTGTACCTGTCCACCATCCTGGGCGGCCAGTTCAGGGGCGTTCAGAAGCAGGGAAAGCAGGATCGGGCCATGCTTCAGGGCCGGAGTGATTCGCATACGTAAAGGTTCACTTCTTGCCGACGAGCTCCTTCACCTTCTGGTAAAGTTCATTCTCGTCACCGGGTTCGTAGTTGTTGTGTTGCCATACGATGGCGCCTTTTCCGTCGATCAGAAAGGTGTGAGGCACATTGTTCACGTTCAACGCACGTTTGAGATCGCCGTTGGGATCCAGCACCACATCGTAGTCCCAGTCCTGGCCGTTGACATAAGGAGCCACACGCGCCATGCTGCGCGCATCATCGATGGAAACAGCGATGAGCTTCACGCCGGTCTCCTGCTGCCAGTTATCGTACTTGTCGGCTATGGCGCTCAATTCCCGCTTGCAGGGTGCACACCAAGTAGCCCAGAAGTTCACGATGATGGGCTTTCCGTTATTGGACCACGTGCTCGTGTTGATCTTCTTACCGTCCAGGGTTTGCACCGTCACGGACGGCAGTTTGGCCTGTGCGATCAGCAACGAGGGAGCCAAGGCGATGAGCAGGGCGGTCAGCAGGTTCTTCATGCAGTTGGAGGGGTATGTTGAAATGAAAGGTCGGCGTCCGGGGATGCGAACATCGTACCGGAACGCCGACCTCATCATTTTTCTCCCGGAAGGGATCTTACTTGTTCAGGGTCACCTTGCGGCTGGCGCGGACGCCATCAGCAGTGATGTTCACGAAGTAGATACCATCGCTGAGGCTCGTCATGTCGAGGGTCTCGCGCTGGGTTCCAGCAGCCATGGAACGGGTGGCTTCGAACACGCGCTCGCCGAGCACGTTGATCACCTCGATCTGGGCGACGCCGGTCTTAGGAGCCTCATACTGAACGTTCAGCAGGCCCTCCGTGGGGTTCGGGAACACGAGCAAACGCTGGTCCAGGCTGTTCTCGTTCACACCCACGTTCAATAGCACGGGCAGGAAGTTGGCCTGCAGGATGTTCTTGGTGCTGGTGTTCTGCACGAACGCCACCACGGTCAGATTCTCGAGGTTCTGGCCCCAGGTATTGTAGTTGCCTTGGGCAGGGCCACCGAGTGTGATCGTGTGCGAAAGGTTGAACGTCTGGGTCTGGTCACCGGTGAGGGTGGCCAAGTTGGTCCCTTGTCCGTTCGGCATCATCTTGCGCTGGACATAGTGGAACTCATCCTGCGTTGTGGTGGATGCAGCATAGGCATAGCTGTTCTCCACGATACCCACGTGTAGCTTGTGTGCACCGGTGAAGGTGGCGTAAGGCGTCACGTCAGCCGTCACCGTGATCTGGTTACCGACCAAGGTGTAGCCCAGGCCCAGGTTCAGGAAGGCATCACGGTCGGCCTGGTCCTGGATGTACAATGCGGACGTAGCGGTCATCGGCTTACCGTCGATGAACAGGTCCGGGATACCGCTCACACCGTAGTAGGACTTACGGGTGTTGCCATCGGGGTTGTAGCTGGGGTCGTTACCGGGGCTGGGCCAGTTCATATGGTACTTGATGGCCGACACGTTGCTGCCCAGGTCGTTCGTATTCAGGCCGGACAAGGTCGGGCCGAACGTGGTGTTGAGGCTGGCGCAAGGAGGGCAGGTCGAGCTGGTGAACTGCTCGATGATGGTGATGCGGTCCACACTTTGGCTGGCTACTCCGATAGTGCCATCGTAGCTGTTGTTGTTGGCCACGCCATCACTGTTCATGCCACTGATGGACACATTGAGCGTGTGGTTACCCACAGTGGCGTTCCACGGGGTGGGGTGGTTGTAAGTGTACACATCACCGGGCTGCAGGGTAGCGCTGATCTCCGTGCTTTCGGCAGTTCCACCATCCACGCTGTAGCTCAGGGTGAAACCGGTAACAGGGGTGATACCGGTATTCACCACGGTACCGCTGATGGTCACCGCGCCTTGAGCAACAACCGATTCCAGACCCAACGTGCCGAGGCCGAGGTCCGAACCGATGAACACGCTGGAGGATTGGGTCGTGGCGAAGGTCCCACCACTGGCCACTTCATTACCGGCCACCAGGACGGAGTACCCGCCGGCGCCGTATGCACAGCACATGCCATCGCCATAGGAATCATCCACGGTGACGATGAGCTGGGTGTTATCGGGCACGCAGATCAGCACAGGGGTCTGCGGACGTACCCCATTGGCGGTCGCATCGGTGTATGGTCCACCAGAGGCGTATACCGGTGAGCCACCGGGGCCGGTCGCCTCCCACGTGGTCTCAGTACCATAACGATCCAAGTTGATCTGGATCGTCACTTGTGTTTCGCCCGAAGGGCACTGGGCCTGGGCTTGGGTCAAACCCAAGCTGAGCCCTCCGATCAAGAGTAATGACTTCTTCATCTACGTTAGGGGGGATTAGGATCGAACAGTGAACAGCGCTCAAAGGACCGCCGTTGGTCAAATGTAGGGCAGGGGGGTACCCAATGGTAGAGTTTGTCCCATGTTCCTTGGGATCCTAGTCGTCCTATCGATGCGCCCTTCCAACCTGTTCGAGCCACCTCAGGAGAGTGGGTCGGCACTACCTTTGCACGTAGTGGTCCGATAACGGATCGCACGACAATCGAAACACCATGGTACAACGTTACGCTTCCCTCGCCTCACTGGTCCTGGCCACTGGTCTTGCTTCAGCCCAATCCCCGATCGAACTGAGGGACCACGATGGGGTACTGGTCAACGGTCAATTGGTCGAGGTCGTCGGCGGCGCCGAGGAATTCGTACTGGAGGAGAGTATCATCGTGACGCTCGCCTCCGGTGACCCGGTCACGGTGAACGTTCGCCGTTACGAATTGGACGTTCAACCCACGACCTACAACTATTTCTGCTGGGGGCAGTGTTACGCGCCTCGTGAAGCGGGCCAGACCGTCGCATGGCAGGGTGCAGGCCAGGATGCGTTGGAACTCGTGGTCGATGTGCCCAACACGAATTTCCACGCCTACCATATGCCGAGTGGCCTTGTCGGGAACAGCACCTACCGCTATGTTTGGTTCAACGTGACCTCGTTCACCGATTCGGTCTGGTGCGACATCCAGTTCCGTGCGATCGACAACGTCGGAGTGGAGGAATTGACCCCGGCGGTCACGTTGAGCGCCTATCCCAACCCGAGCCAAGGTTCCGATATCCAGTTCCAGATGGATGTGCGCAATGTGGACCAAGCGCTCGATCTCGTCGTGTTCAATGCACTGGGTGAGCGGGTCCGCACCATCACCGTGCGTCCCGGTCAGACCTTGGCGCGCCTCGGCACCGTGAACATGTCCGAAGGCCTGTACTTCGCCAGCGTGCAACGCAATGGCGATACGTTGGCCACCAAGCGATTCGTGGTCACCGGCCGCTGAGAAGCGCGTTCCGAAGGGAAGAGGCCAGCATGGGGAGACCGATGCTGGCCTTTTCCTTGATGTGGTTGTAGGTGCGTGCCGGAAGGTCAGGCATGACCGGGTCCACCAGATGGAGTTCGGCGTTCGGAGGGAGTGCATGCACCAGCCCCGCAGCCGGGTACACCTGTAAGGAGGTGCCCACGATGATCAGTATATGGGCCTGACCGATCAGTGCGGCAGCCGTGGAAAGCAACGGGACGGGCTCGCCGAACCACACGATGTGCGGACGCAATTGGGATCCCAATGGGCAACGATCACTCGGACCGAGTGATGGGCCGTTCACCGACACGATCACGTCGGGGTCGGCCGTGCTTCGTGCTTTGGTGATCTCGCCATGCAGGTGAAGCACCCGAGTGCTACCAGCGCGTTCGTGCAGGTCGTCGATGTTCTGGGTGATCACGTGTACATCGAAATCCTTCTCCAAACCAGCGATCGTGTGGTGGGCTGGATTCGGAGCCGCAGCAAGGACCTGTGCCCGGCGTTGGTCGTAGAAGTGGAATACCAGCGCGGGGTCACGGGCGAACGCTTCGGGTGTGGCCACGTCCTCGATCCGGTACTGTTCCCAAAGCCCATCGCTATCGCGGAAGGTGCGTAGACCGCTCTCCGCGCTCACACCGGCGCCACTCAGGACCACGACCCGCTTTCTGACCATGTCCCGAAAGGTAACGGACCAAGGCGTGACGCTCGTCCCCCCGGAACTCCGAGGTCCATGCTGATGGGGATCGCAGCATTCCCTTATTTTCGTGCCCTTCGTTCCCGAAACCCTTCGCCCATAAGCGCACTTTACCCCCTTCCGACCAGGACCATTTTCATGCAGAAGGGACAGGATGATCGACAGCCTGAACGGTGAGCTATTGGAGCGTGGCCAAGACCATGTGGTGCTGGACTGCCATGGTGTGGGCTACCTGGTGCAGGTGAGTGCCAATACCCTTGGCCGGTTACCTGCAAAGGGTGTGGTACGGATGCATGTGCATTATGCCGTGACCGTGGACGTACGCTCCGGCTCGAGCGAACATCGGCTCTTTGGGTTCCTGAATGCCGATGAGCGCCAATTGTTCAGGCGTTTGATCGACGTGCAGGGGGTGTCGGCCACCATCGGCATGTCCATCCTGAGCGCCCGTAGTGCCGAGGATGTGCACACTGCGGTGCTTACAGGCAATGTGCAAGTGCTGCAGTCGGTGAAGGGCATCGGACCCAAGTTGGCCCAGCGGATCGTGACCGAATTGCAAGGCAAGTTGGCAGGGTCGGCCACCCCCATTGGCGCTTCCGGTCCCGTCGGGGGCAATACCGTCAAGGCCGAAGCGTTATCGGCACTGGTCTCTCTGGGGCTGGACCGCATGAAAGCCGAACGCGCGCTTCACGCAGTGCTCCAGGAGCATGGTGACGCCCCCCCGACCTTGGAAACAGTGATCAAACTGGCGCTGAAGAACCTTTGAGCGAGAGCACGTGATGAAGGAGCGTCAGCTATTCCGATCCGCCGTTGGCGCGGGTGCCAAGAGGTCCTGGGGCTTGGTCCTGCTGGTACTTGCGCTGTGTGCCACGAATACCATGGCCTCGCGCAGCCTCATCCTGCAGGTGGACTCCCCCGAGGTTGACCTGGTATGGCCCATCACCGACCCGCTGACCCCCGGTGATCAAGGCTCTGGCCGCTTGAACCTGGGTGATCCCGAGAACATCCAGAACGACGTGATCTACGACCCGGTGACCGGGCAGTACATCATGCAGAGTTCCGTGGGTGGATCCTTCGACTTCCGGCCGCCCATGAGCCTCTCGTTGGAGGAATACCTACAGTATGACATGGAGCGATCCATGGAGAATTACTGGTTGGACCGGGTGGAGCAGGATAGTGAGAGCGCCCAGAAGGACCTCATCCCCAAGATCAAAGTGCGCGGTGAGGCGTTCGATCGCATCTTCGGTGGCAACACGATCGACATCAAGCCGCGCGGGTCGGCCGAGGTCATCTTCGGGGTGAACATCAGCAAGACCGAGAACCCACGGATCCCGATCGACCAGCGCCGTATCACCACGTTCAACTTCGACCAGCGGATCCAATTGAACCTTGTGGGCAACATCGGAGAGAAGCTGAAGATCAACACCAACTACAACACACAAGCGACCTTCGACTTCGAGAACCAGGTGAAGCTGGACTACACCGGCTATGAGGACGAGATCATCCAGAAGATCGAAGCGGGTAACGTGAGCCTACCGTTGCGCGGGACACTGATACAGGGTAGCCAGAGCCTCTTCGGCCTGAAGACCGAACTGCGGTTCGGGCGCCTTACTGCAACAGCCATCTTCAGCCAGGAGAAGGGACAACGACGCAATGTGCAGACCCAGGGCGGGGCGCAGACCACCAACTTCGACATCAAGGCGGATGAGTACGAGGCCAACAAGCACTACTTCCTCAGCCATTTCTTCCGAGGGCAGTATGAGAACGCAATGCGGACCTTGCCCACGGTGAACAGCGGTGTGCAGATCACCCGCGTGGAGGTGTGGGTGACCAATGTGCGCCAGGATTTCCAGCAGAACAGGAACGTGGTGGCCTTCACCGACCTGGGCGAGGATGCGAGCGCCGCGGCCATCGCGGCCAACCAGCTCAGTGGTGACCTGCCTCCGGGGCTTGTTCTGGACGGCACGGTGAACGTGGCGAGCAACGCGGCCAACACCCTCTACCAACGGGTGAGCAACGATCCCGGGATCAGAGGGTTCTTCCAGGCCACCGGGGCGCTTCAAGTGCTGGGTCTCAGGGATGCCCGCCATTTCGAGCGGTTGGAGAACGCACGTTTGTTGCTCCAGAACGAATACACGATCAATGATCGGTTGGGATTCATCTCCTTGAACCAGTCCTTGAACAATGACGAGGTATTGGCCGTGGCCTACCAGTACACCTTTCAAGGCGAGACCTATCAGGTGGGTGAATTCTCCACGGATGGGATCGGACCTCCATCGGCATTGGTGTTGCGGTTGCTTAAGGCCACCATCACGGACCCCAAGCTACCCTTGTGGGACCTGATGATGAAGAACATCTACTCGTTGGGTGCCTTCCAGGTGAACAGGGATAACTTCCGGTTGGACCTGATCTACAACAACCCCACCACGGGTGTGGACATCAACTACATCCCGCGGGCCCCGCTGGACCAGATACCGCTCATCCAAGCGTTGGGGCTGGACCGGCTGGACCCGAACAATGCGCCCAACCCCGATGGCTGGTTCGACTTCATCGATGGAGCGGCCACGGTAGGAGGTACCATCCAGTCGCAATCAGGGCGGATCTTCTTCCCTGTACTTGAACCGTTCGGGGAATTCCTGGACCGGCAGCTGGTCGGACCGGACCCCAATGCACCACTGAACCCGCCGCAGCTCCGCCGGACGATCACCTACCAGCAGCTCTACGACAGCACGAAGACCGCCGCGCAGAACCAGCCGGAGTTCAACCGCTTCCGGCTCAAGGGAAGTTACCGATCGGCCAGCAGTGACGTGATCTCGTTGAACAGCGTGAACATACCTCAGGGCAGTGTGGTGGTCACGGCCGGTGGTGTCCGATTGATCGAGAACCAGGACTATACCGTCGACTACAACCTGGGTCGCGTGCGTATCCTGAACCAGGGCATTCTGGAGAGCGGCACTCCGGTGGACATCGCCTTGGAGAGCAACTCCCTGTTCAGCATCCAGACAAAGACCTTGGCAGGCGCGCGCTTCGACTACAAGATCAGCAAGGACCTGGTATTCGGTGGTACCATCATGAACCTGTACGAGCGCCCATTGACCCAGAAGGTGAACGTGGGTGATGAGCCCATCTCGAACACCATCGTGGGTATCGATGGTTCGTGGCAGACCGGATCACGCTGGTTGACCGACCTGGTGGACAAGCTCCCGTTCTATGCCACCAAGGCGGAATCCAATATCTCGGCAAGTGCAGAGGCGGCCTACCTGATCCCGGGTCATAGCAAGGCCATCGGCGATGCAGGTACCAGCTACATCGACGACTTCGAGGGCAGTGTGAGCACCATCGATCTCCGCACCCAGAGCTTGTGGTTCCATGCTGCAACTCCACAGGGCCAACCCGACCTCTTCCCAGAGGGCGACCTGGTGAACGACCTACGCAATGGCTTCCGCCGTGCCCAACTCGCCTGGTACGTCATCGACCCGCTCTTCTTCCGCAACAACAACCTTACCCCGCAGAACATCGCGGATAGCGACGAGATCAGGAGCGACAACAGGATGCGCGAGGTGCTCGAGCAGGAGGTGTTCCCCAACCGACAGTTACCTGCGGGTACCCCGGCCAACATCCCGGCATTGGACCTCACGTACTACCCGTCCGAACGTGGTCCCTACAACTATAACACGGACCTCACCAATGATGGCGGGCTGTTCGATCCGGAAGCGAACTGGGCGGGCATCACCCGGCGGATCACCACCACGGATTTCGAGGCGAGCAATATCGAAACGGTCCAGTTCTGGATGATGGATCCGTTCTTCAACGCCAGCAACAGCAATGGGGAGCCCGCCACCAATGAGGATTCTCCGAACTCCACCGGCGGCGAGCTGTACATCGACCTGGGTAACATCAGCGAGGACGTCCTGCGCGACGGTCGTAAGTTCTTCGAGAACGGACTGCCTAAGGACCTTTCCGATGTTGCGCAAGCCACCGACACCACCGCATGGGGTGTGATCCCCACCACCCAGAGCGTGGTGAACGCCTTCGCGATCGTGGAGGACAACTCGAACCGCTACCAGGACGTGGGTATGGATGGTCTGGCCAGCACACAGACCGATCTGGAGGGCCGCAATGAGGTGGACTACTTCCGCGATGTGTTCCTGGACCAGTTGACCCCTTCGGCCCGTGCCCGTTGGCAGAACGACCCCTCCAATGATGACTACCGCTTCTTCCGCGGAACGGACTTCGACGATACCGGTGCGGACATCCTTGAGCGCTACAAGTACTTCAATGCACCCGAGGGGAACTCGGTCACGGACGAGGATTCACCGGAGGACTACCCTACCCAGCAGACCACCATCCCCACGGCCGAGGACATCAACCAGGACCAGAACCTGAGCGAGAGCGAGAGCTACTTCCACTACCGGGTCAGGTTGCGTCCCCAGGACATGGTGGTGGGTCGCAACTACATCGCAGACCGGATCCTGGCCACGGCCAATACCCCGGAGGGCCCCAAGCAGGTCTATTGGTACCAGTTCAAAGTACCGGTGCGCCAGCCCGATGCGGTGGTCAACGGGATACAGGACTTCCGCAGCATCCGCTTCATGCGCATGTATGTGAAGGGCTGGCAGCAGGAGGTGACCTTGCGCTTCGCCCGGTTGGAATTCGTGCGCGGGGAGTGGCGCAAGTACAACTTCAGCCTCAACACCCCGGGTGAAGGACCCGTTATCGATCCATCTGCCACGGTGTTCGAGGTGGCCGCGGTGAACATCGAGGAGAACGGCAACCGCACGCCGATCAACTACGTGCTTCCCCCGGACATCAACCAGGAGATCGACGTGGCCAGCGCGAACTTGCGCAACCTCAACGAGCAGAGCTTGCAGATGAAGACCTGCAACCTGCGCGACGGGGATGCGCGGGCAAGTTTCCGCAACGTGAGCTTCGACATCCGGAGCTACAAGAAGTTGCGCATGTACGTTCACGCGGAGAGCTCCGATCCGAACCGCCCCTTGAACTATGGTGATGTATCCGTGTTCATGCGCTTGGGCAACGACTACGACCAGAACTACTACGAGTACGAGATCCCCGTGGTGCCATCGGATTTCTTCGACCGCGATCCGTACAACGTCTGGCCGGAAGCGAACAACATGATCATCGAGTTCGCCAAGCTCAACGACATCAAGATCCAGCGGGACCAGGCGGGATTCCCGAAGAATTTCCGGTACGAAGGCGCCGATGGCGACCGTCGGGTGTTCGTGAAGGGCAATCCCAACCTGAGCCAGATGCGCACGGTGATGATCGGTATCCGCAACCCCAAGAAGGATGGTGAGGAGGCCAACCCGTGGCGCGCGGATGATGGTCAGCCCCAGTGTGTGGAGGTCTGGGTGAACGAGCTCCGACTGACGGACTTCGACCAGCGAGGTGGTTGGGCCGCATTGGCCCGGGTGAACGCCCAACTCGCCGACCTGGGTTCCGTCAGCGTGGCCGGCAACTACAGCACCCCGTTCTGGGGAAGCATCGACAAGCGGGTGAGCGAACGCCAACGCGATACCCGGTATGGGGTGGACCTTTCCGCCAACCTCGAACTCGGTAAGTTCCTGCCTGAAGCGAGCAACGTGAGGGTCCCCATGTACGTGGGTTATTCCGAACAGGTCATCAATCCCCAGTTCGATCCCCTCAACCCGGACATCGAGTTCAACGAGGCCACACGCACACTCACACGTGATGAGCGCAAGGAACGTCTCAAGCAGACCCGCACCTACACCCGTCGGCGAAGCATCAACTTCACCAACGTGCGCAAGGACCGCGGGGAAGGAGCCAAGGAACAGTTCTTCGACGTGGAGAACCTCACCTTGTCCTACGCCTATTCCGAGCAGGAGTACTTCGATGTGAACACGGCCTTCGAGAACACCCGGACCTACCGCGGTGCGTTGGGCTATCAATTCAATCCCAAGCCCTTGGCCATCGAGCCCTTCAAGAACATCGGCATCGTCAGCAAGAGCAAGTGGCTCAAGCTGATCAAGGACTTCAACGTGAACATGGGCTTCAAACAGGTGACCCTGCGCACCTCGGTGGACCGCATGTACCTGGAACGATTGGTGCGTCCCAACCCCGACATCGAATCGCTGCCGCCACGACCCACCTACAACAAGAACTTCAACTGGAGCAGCCAGTATGGGTTCCGCTACGAGCTCACCCGTTCCCTGAAGCTCGACTTCAACGCCAACAACCTGGCCGTCATCGGTGAGACACCGGGCCGTGTGAACCCCAAGATCAAGGACGAGTATGAGCTGTGGAAGGACAGCGTGCTCACCAGCATCCGCGATTTCGGAGAGGTCACCCGTTACGACCACACCATCGGGGTCAACTACACCCTCCCCTTGGACAAGTTCCCGCTCACCGACTGGATCACGGCCAACACCACCTACACCGCGGGTTACCAGTGGGATAGGGCCCCCTTTACGCAGGATACGTTGGGCAATACCATCCAGAACTCCCAGAACATCGCCATCAACGGGCAGCTCAACTTCGTGAACCTCTACAACAAGTCGAAGTGGCTCAAGAAGATCAACGACAAGGGCAAGGGGAAGGCCGCGTCCAAGGGAGGCAAGGCAGCCACCCCCACCAAGACCGACAGCACGAAAACGGCCAAGCCCACCGGTGAGAAATTCAATGTGCTTGAAGGCCTGGCCCGTGTGATGATGACCTTGCGCAACGGCACCATCACCTACAGCCAGACGTCGGGCACCTTGCTTCCGGGCTATGCACGCAGTACGAACATCCTGGGTATGGACGGGTTCCAAGCACCGGGCTTCGGCTTCATCACCGGCCAGCAGAACCACGACCTCAGCGGGGACCTGGTCCGGGACTTCGCGACCACTGCGGCGGAGAACGATTGGTTGGTGCGAACGCCCTCCATCTTCAATCCGTACACGAACACCCGCACCGAGACCTTCAACGGAAGGGTTTCGTTGGAGCCCTTCAAGGGCATGCGGGTGGAAGTGACCGCCAACCGGACGCTCGCAGAGAACCGAAGCTCCTTCTTCCGGTGGGACGAAAGCACTTCCTCCTACGTCAACGATAGCCCTCGTGACTACGGTAATTTCAGTGTGAGCATGCTCACTTGGCCCACCGCATTCGCCAGGGACGATGAGAATTTCGTGAACGAGGTCTTCGAACGGGTGCTCGAGTACCGTCCTCTGATCAGTGCTCGCTTGGCCGGGGCCAACCCTAACGCCATCTTGGACACCCAGACCGGGTTCTACACCGGCTATGGTCCCACCAACCAGGACGTGGTCATCCCCTCCTTCCTGGCGGCGTACACCGGCAAAGCCCCGGACAAGGTCAAGCTCGATCCCTTCAAGCAGTTGCCCATGCCGAACTGGGACATCACCTACGACGGATTGACCAAGGTGCCGCTCTTCGCCAAGTACTTCCGAACATTCACCTTGAAGAACAGCTACCGCAGCAGCTTCAGCATCGCCAACTACCAGACCAACCTGCTGTATGAGGAGGGTGCCAACGTGGTGGATGCCGCGGGCAACTTCATCCCCCAGCGACAGATCTCCGTGATCACCATCCAGGAGGTGATGCGCCCCTTCGCCAGCTTCGATGCCACGCTGAAGAACAGCATGCTCCTGAAGTTCGAGTACAACCGTGACCGCAACCTGAGCCTCAGCCTCACCAACTACCAGGTCACCGAGATCCGCGGCAAGGAGTACGTGGTGGGCACCGGTTACCGGTTCAAGAACGTGAAGTTCCCCTTCGCCATCGGTGGCGTGGCACCCAAGAGCGACCTGAACCTGCGGGTGGACCTGAGCTTGCGTGACAACGCCACGGTGATCCGCAAGATGGAGGAACGCCAGAACCAGGTGACCGCCGGACAGAACATCCTGTCCATCAAGACCAGCGCCGATTACGTCATCAACCAGCGACTGAACATCCGGGCCTTCTATGAGCGCGTGGTGAACACCCCGGTCATCAGCACCAGCTTCCCGAGCGCCAACACCAACGCGGGTATCAGCCTGCGGTTCACCTTGGCGCAATGATCCCCAGCGGACGAAGACCTAATTTCGCCGCGCACAACCAACCCTAGCCATGAACTTTCCTGCTGAACTGAAGTACACCAAGGACCACGAGTGGATCCGCATCGAAGGGAACGAGGCCGTCATCGGCATCACCGAGTTCGCGCAGAGCGAATTGGGCGATATCGTTTTCGTGGACATCAACACGGTGGGGCAGGAAGTAGCCAAGGAAGCGGTGTTCGGAACGGTGGAGGCGGTGAAGACCGTGAGCGACCTGTTCATGCCCGTGAGCGGTACCGTGCTGGCCGTGAACGAGGCGCTGGGCAATGACCCGGCCGCAGTGAACACCGATCCCTACGGTGCCGGATGGATGGTACGCATCAGCGTGTCCGACCCGGCCGAGCTGGGCGACCTGCTGAGCGCCGAGCAGTACACCGCTGTGGTGGGCTGATGTCGTTGCGTGCGTGGTGGCCGTCCGTCACGTGGGCCTTGCTCATCCTGGCCCTGTGCCTCCTTCCCGGTAGTGAACTCCCATCGTGGGATTGGGCCGACCTCATCAGCTTGGACAAGCCCATCCATGCCTTCCTGTTCGGGGTGCTGACCCTACTGGTGGTCCGGGGCATGGTGCCCGATCGATCCCTCCACGTGTCGACGAAGGTGCTGGTGGGATCCGTTCTGGTCGCGGTGGGTTACGGGGTGGCCATGGAGGTGATGCAGGAACTGGAGGCCCTGGGCCGCCACGGCGATGTACCCGACGCCATTGCCAATACCACCGGTGCGGTGGCAGGTGCAGCCTATGTCCGGTGGCGCTCGATCCGGCAACGGTCCGCTGGATCAACGAAGGTTGTGTAGTTTTGAACCACCAAGGCGGTCCCGTGTACCGCATTGAAAAGAACCCACATGGAAGCCAGAAAGAATCCCGAGGCCGAATTGGAAAGCCGCAAGACCAGCTTCATGCTCATCGGCCTGCTGGCCGGTCTGGCCATGACCCTGGTAGCCTTCGAGTGGACCGCGTTCGAGGAGAAGTTGGACACGCTGGGTGCGCTCGAATTGGACCTGCTGGAGGAGGAGGTCATCCCCCCTAGCGCCGCCCCGCCCCCCCCGCCCCCGCCGCCCCCTGCTCCTACCACCGTCCTGGAGATCGTGGAGGACGATGAGGTCGTAGAGGAAGTGGAGCAGATCGACCAGGAGATCAAGGAGGACACCAAGATCGAAAAGGTGGAGCGTCAAGAAGAGGAAGTGGAGGAGGAGCAGATCTTCACCATTGTGGAGGAGATGCCCAGCTTCCCCGGTGGCGAGTCCGAGCTCTTCAAGTACCTCGGCAAGAACATCAAGTACCCCGCCATGGCCCAGGAGTCCGGTATCTCCGGTGTGGTCTATGTCACCTTCGTGGTGGACAAGGACGGCAAGATCCGCGATACCAAGGTGCTGCGTGGCATCGGTGGTGGTTGCGATGAGGAGGCCCTGCGCGTGGTGAAGAACATGCCGGCCTGGAAGGCGGGCAAGCAGCGTGGCAAGGCCGTTACCGTGCAGTACAACCTGCCCGTGCGCTTCACGCTGCGCTGATCGTTCCTTTATTGTTCTTTCGAGTGCCCCGGGAACGGGGCATTCGCATGTTCATACCCTCGGGTTCGGCGACCGCCTAAACGATCATACCGGCGGCCACCGTCTCGTTGGTGCCTTCGTCGATGAGGATGAGGCTGCCTGTGATGCGGTTGCGTGCGTAGGTATCCGTGTTCAACGGCACCGTGGTGCGCAGTTGCACCCGCCCGATGTCGTTCATCCGGATGGTGCCATCGCCCTCGGCCTTGCGCAGGGTGTTGATGTCCATCTTGTAACGCACCTCCTTGATCATGCACCGGGCATCGCGGGTGGTGTGTTTCAGCGCATACTTGCCGCCAGCCTGCAATGGGCGTTCATTGAACCAGCAGAGCATCACCTCCACGTCCTGTGAGGTCTCAGGTAGGTTGTTGGGGCTCACCAGCATGTCACCACGGCTGATATCGATCTCGTCCATGAGGGTGATCACCGCGCTCTGTGGGGCGAATGCTTCCTCCACGGCACGTTCACCGATGTGGATGCCCTTGATACTGCTCGTGAATCCACTGGGCAGAACCTGGATCGGGTCGCCCACTCGGAACACTCCGCCGGCCACACGGCCCGCGAAGCCCCGGAAATCATGGTGCTCGGTGGTCATCGGGCGGATCACGCACTGCACCGGGAAACGGCGGTCGATGTGGTTGTGATCACCCGCGATGTGGACGTTCTCCAGCAGGTACATCAGCGTGGGACCTTGGTACCACGGCATCTTTTCGCCGCGGTCCACCACCATGTCACCGTTCAGCGCACTGATGGGGATGTAGCGCACGTCCTTCACCTCCAGCTTGCTCGAGAAGTCCTCCAATTCGCGCTGGATCCGCGTGAACACGGCTTCGTCGTAGTCCACCAGGTCCATCTTATTGATGCAGAACACCACGTGCGGGATGCCCAGCAGCGAAGCGATGAACGCGTGCCGGTTGGTCTGCTCCTGGATGCCTTTGCGCGCATCCACCAGGATGATCGCCAGGTTCGCCGTGCTCGCACCTGTCACCATGTTGCGGGTGTACTGGATGTGCCCCGGCGTATCGGCGATGATGAACTTGCGCTTCGGCGTGGCGAAGTAGCGGTAGGCCACGTCGATGGTGATCCCCTGTTCGCGCTCTGCGCGCAGTCCGTCGGTCAATAGGCTCAGATCCACCTCGCCCGTCCCACGTTTGGCGCTGGCCTTCTCCACCGCCTCCAACTGGTCGTCGAAAATGGCCTTGCTGTCGTAAAGCAGCCGACCGATGAGCGTGCTTTTGCCGTCGTCCACACTACCTGCGGTCGTAAAGCGCAGGAGGTCCATATCCAAGTATCCGTCCTTCATTGTCTGATCTTCTGATTGTCTGATCATCTGATCAGAAGTAGCCCTCCTTCTTACGATCCTCCATCGCCGCTTCGCTCCGCTTGTCATCCTGCCGGCTACCACGCTCGGTCACGCGTGACGTGGCTACCTCGGCAATGATCTCCTCCAGCGTGCTGGCCGGGCTGTCCACGGCACCCGTGCAGCTCATGTCACCGATCGTGCGGAAGCGTACCTGCATGCGGTAGGGTTTCTCCTCCGGCTTCAGGTTCATGAAGGGCGAGTTGGCATAGATCACGCCATCGCGCAGGAAGACCTCCCGCTCGTGGCTGAAGTAGATGCTCGGGATCGGGATGTTCTCCAGCAGGATGTACTGCCACACGTCCATCTCTGTCCAGTTGCTGATGGGGAAGGCGCGGAAATGCTCGCCCACGCGCTTGCGTCCGTTGTACAGGTTCCACAGCTCGGGCCGCTGCATCTTCGGGTCCCACTGCCCGAACTCGTCACGGTGGCTGAAGACGCGTTCCTTGGCCCGGGCTTTCTCCTCATCGCGCCGACCACCACCGATGGCGCAATCGATCTTGTTCGCCTCGATGCTGTCCAGCAGCGTCACCGTCTGCAGCTTGTTGCGGCTGGCGTAGTAGCCGGTCTCCTCCGTCACCTTGCCCTGGTCGATGCTCTCTTGCACGCTGCCCACGATCAGCTTGGCACCGTGCTCCAGAACCAGCTTGTCGCGGAAGACGATCGTTTCCTCGAAGTTGTGCCCCGTGTCCACGTGCAGCAGGGGGAAGGGCACCCGGCTGGGGAAGAAAGCCTTGCGTGCCAGGTGGAAACACACGATGGAGTCCTTGCCACCGCTGAAGAGCAACGCAGGGTTCTCGAACTGGGCGTACACCTCGCGCAGGATGTGGATGCTCTCGCTCTCCAGTTCCTTCAGGTGGGTGAGTCGGTAGGAATGCATGATCGTTCAAGCCCGGCGGATGCGGGGTAGGAGGGTTTGCAGCACATCGCCGGCGCAGTCGTCCGGCGTGCGATCGATGGTGGACAGGATGATGTCGGCCTCCGCAGGTGCCTCGAAGGGTGCACTGATCCCCGTGAAGTCCTTGACCTCACCGGCGCGTGCCTTCGCGTAGAGGCCTTTCACATCGCGGCGTTCGCACTCTTCCAAGGGCGTGTCCACGAACACCTCCACGAAGTCGTTCGCACCGATGATCGCCTTCGCCCGTTCGCGGATCGCGATCGTGGGCGACACGAAGCAGCAGATGGTCACGGTCCCGTTGCCTACGAAGAGCTTGGCCACTTCGGCGATGCGGCGGATGTTCTCCGTGCGGTCCACCTCGCTGAAGCCCAGGTTGCTGTTGATGCCGGTGCGTACGTTGTCACCGTCGAGCACCATGCTGTGGATGCCCGCGGCATACAGCAGACGCTCCAGCTCCACCGCGATCGTGCTCTTGCCGCTACCACTGAGGCCGGTCATCCAGATGCACAAGCCGTGTTGGCCGAGCAGCGCCTCCTTATCACCGCGCTGCAGCAAGCGGTCGAAAACGGGATGGATGTGGGTGGTCCTGGGGCTCATCGAAAAGTGCCGCGAAGGTACTGAACTCCGAGGGGCTGCTGGGCGCCCTGTACTCAGGGGTGTTGCGGTCCGTTCTCAGCATTGTCGACCATGCCTGCTGCGTGAAAGGGACAGGGATGCGCGACATCAGTTGCTCATGCAAGCGGTTCAGGCGGAAAGGTGATCTGGAGCGCTTGCGCGGTGCATTCATCCGTGTGGATCCGCGTCCATCCGTGGTTGCCCTTCGCCCCCCTGTGGCTGCAACACAGGCGGCACACAACACCCCGCGATCAGGGGTCCAGTCGCTCAGGCCCGCCGTCTATCTTTGACCAACGCACCATGGCTACCGCTACCAAGACCCCGGCACCCTCAGTCCCCAGCCCCCGCACGAGCCCCACCATCGACCAGGTGGGCATCGAGGAGCGCGTGGCCCGCATCAAGACGCGCAGCATCAAGAAGGAGACGAAGGTGCAGGGCATGAAGCTCGCCCTCAGCATGATCGACCTGACCACGCTGGAGGGTGCCGACACGCCCAGCAAGGTGCAGCAGATGTGCTTCAAAGCCATGCATCCGCACGACAGCCTCCCCGGCCTCCCCACGGTGGCTGCAGTGTGCGTCTACCCATCGCTTGTGAAAGTGGCCAAGAAGGCCCTTGGCACCAGCGGCGTGAAGGTGGCCAGCGTTTCCACCGCCTTCCCGAGCGGCCAGGCACCGCGCAACGTGAAGATCACCGACACCAAGTTCGCCGTCAGCGAAGGTGCAGACGAGATCGACATGGTCATCAGCCGCGGCCGGTTCCACAGCGGTGATCACGCCTACGTCTTCGACGAGATCGCCGCCATCAAGGAGGCCTGCGGCGATGCCCGCCTGAAGGTCATCCTGGAAACGGGCGAACTCGGCACTTACGACAAGGTCCGTCTGGCCAGCGACATCGCCATCGCCGCAGGTGCCGACTTCATCAAGACCAGCACGGGCAAGATCAACCCGGCGGCCACCATGGAGGTCACCCTCGTGATGCTCCACGCCATCCGCGATCATTACCTCAAGACCGGGCAGATGATCGCCATGAAACCCGCCGGCGGCATCCGGACCAGCAAGCAGGCCCTGCACTACTTGATGATGGTGAAGGAGGAACTCGGCCCCGAGTGGCTGGACAACCACTGGTTCCGCTTCGGCGCCAGCAGCCTCGCCAACGACATTCTCATGCAACTGCAGAAGGAGGCCGACGGGCACTATCAGAGCGGGGACTACTTCAGCATCGACTAGGCGTGGACGCTTCGGATGTCAGCGAAGGCTGAAGAAAAGCTCCTATTCCACAAACAGCTTCGCTTCGGAGCGCTCCGTACCGGTGATGCGCACCAAGTAAAGCCCCGGTGGCAGGCCATCGCGCGTCACCGTGATGCGATGCTCTTGCACCACCTGCTGCACGGACCGAATACTGCGGCCCTGCGGGTCGAAGAGTTGCACCAGCACGGTGCCTCCGGCCTGGGCCAGCACCACGGTGGTGATGTTGGTCATGGGGTTGGGGTACAGGCTGAGGGTGTTCGCGGGAATGGCGGGTGCGGCCAGAGTAAGGGAGAGGTTTTCGTACCATGCGACCTTGCTATCCAAGAATGAAGCGGAAAGTACGTCCAAGTCCCCATCCCCATCCAGATCCGCCGATGTAACGCTTCTCGCCCCCCTGGTCATGGTTGAAATGATCTGCTGTTGGCCAAAAATGCCCAGCCCATCGTTGGTGTAACATGCGATCTTGTTATCCCAATACGATGCGGATAGCACGTCCAGATCTCCATCCCCATCCAGATCCGCCGATGCAACGCTTCCCGCCCCACTGGCCAGTGTGGTAATGATCTGCTGTGGGCCGAAGGATCCTGTGCCGTTATTGGCATACCAGGCGATCTTGCCATCTTGATAGGAGGCGGAAAGCACGTCCGTGTCACCATCCCCATCCAGATCTGCCGTAGCAACGCCAAATGCCCATTCAGCCAAGGTTGAAATGACCTGTTGTGGGCCGAAGCCCCCCTGTCCATCGTTGGCATACCAGGCAATCTTGTCATCGAACTGGGAAGCGGAAACCACGTCCATGTCTCCATCCCCATTCAGGTCAGCGGATACAACGCATTTGGGCCCTGATGCCAAAGTTGAAATGACCTGCTGGGCCCCGAAGTTGCCTCCTCCATTATTGGCATACCAGGAGATCTTATTATCGAACTCGGAGGTGGAAAGCACATCCTTGTCACCGTCTCCATCCAAATCGGCAGTTGTAACGCTAGATACCCCATCAACGAGTGTCGAAATGATCTGTTCCGTCCCAAAATCGCCCTGTCCATTGTTGGTATACCACGCGATCTTATCGTCGAATTGGGAGGCTGAGAGCACGTCAAGGTCGCCATCGCCATCAAGATCAGCGGAGGTAGCGCTGATTGCTCCACTAGCTGAGGTTGAGATGATCTGTTGTGGCATAAAGTTACCTGTACCATCGTTTGCGTACCAGGAGATCTTATTGTCATATCGGGAAGCGGCGAGCACGTCCATGTCACCATCCCCATTAAGGTCCGCTGCGCCCACACTCATGGCCGCATTTGTTAAGGTCGAAATGACGTGCTGTTGCCCGAACGTGCCAAGTGCATCATTAGCATACCACCCGATCTTATGATCAAACTCGGAAGCAGAAAGCACGTCAAGGTCGCCGTCCCCGTCCAAATCAGCGGCGGCGACGGACGTAGCGCCATCAGCCATAGTTGAAATGATTTGTTGCACACCGAAGATACCCAGCCCATCGTTGGCATACCAGACGATGTCAATATCGAACCGGAAAGCAGAGAGCACGTCAAGGTCCCCATCTCCATCCATATCCGCGGTTGCAAGGCTCATAGCTCCATAGTCCAATGTTGAAATGACCTGCTGTGATCCGAAGGTCCCGGTGCCGTTGTTGGCATACCACGCGATCTTGCCGTCGAATTGGGACGCGGAAAGCACATCCAAGTCGCCATCCCCATCCAGATCATCGGACGCAACACCTCTAGCCCCATTCGCCAAGGTTGAGATGATCTGCTGTGGTCCGAAAGAGCCCGTACCATCGTTGATGTACCATGCGATCTTGTCATCGAGGGAGGAGGCGGAAAGCACATCCACATCGCCATCCCCATCCAGATCATAGGCTGCAACGCATATGGCCTTATTGGCCAAGGTTGAAATGACCTGCTGGGGCCCGAATGCACCAGTGCCGTCGTTAGCATACCAAGCGATCTTGTCATCCTCTTCTGATGCGGAGAGCACGTCCTTGTCACCATCCCCATCCAGGTCAGCGTATGCCACGCAGGATGCCCCATCTGCCAATGTGGAGATTATCTGCTGAGGGCCGAAGGAGCCCGTACCATCGTTTTCGTACCAAGCGATCTTGTCATCCAAGAAAGACGAGGAGAGGACGTCCAGGTCACCATCCCCATCGAGATCAGCGGACGCAACGCTTGTAGCGTAATCGGCCAAACTGGAAATGATCTGCTGCGGTCCGAAACCCCCTGCGCCATCATTGGAGTGCCATGCGACCTTATCATCATCCCGGGAAGCAGAAAGTACATCTAGGTCACCATCTCCGTCCAGGTCTGCAGCGATACAGGATAAAGGTTCATCCGTATTCAATGAAATATCATTCTGCGGCCCGAAGAGTTGCCCTTGAGCCATGCTCGTGTACATCATCAAGAACAGGAGCAACGTGTTTCGTGACATGTGATCATGTGTTGGATGCATCCGTGCGTCGACCATAGCCAATATAGGGACCATTTTCACGGAAAGCTCGATAGGTCCGCCACCATGGAGGTCACCCTCGTGATGCTCCACGCCATCCGCGATCATTACCTCAAGACCGGGCAGATGATCGCCATGAAACCCGCCGGCGGCATCCGGACCAGCAAGCAGGCCCTGCACTACTTGATGATGGTGAAGGAGGAACTCGGCCCCGAGTGGCTGGACAACCACTGGTTCCGCTTCGGCGCCAGCAGCCTCGCCAACGACATTCTCATGCAACTGCAGAAGGAGGCCGACGGGCACTATCAGAGCGGGGACTACTTCAGTATCGACTGATGAGTACCCCCGGAAAGCAGTGACCCGGTCGATCGGGGGAACGATCTCCGGGCCACTTGGTGGGATAAGCTCTGCTATTGTTGCTCCTGCTCGGCCATCGCCCACCCTAGTTCGTTCCCAACGTCAACAACCCCACCAAGGCCAGCGCCGCGATCACCAAGGCCGCCCAACACAGGCGGTTCAACAGGCGGGTATGGAAGGTCTCGGAGGCCATGGTCATCGGGCGGTTTTGCATCACAACGGGTGCGTTCATGCGGTGTGGGTACAAAGATCCGGGCCGCATTCTTGCCGCGCTACGTGTTTTTACACGGGGTACACCCCGTGTTTTTACACGGGTACCCCACCCCGTGTTTTTACACGGGTTCCTATCCGTGTTTTTACACGGGTAGGGGTTCGCTTGGGCACAGGGGCCAGCGTCCCTCACCCACGTACAGGGGTCTTCGAACGCAGCCTGGGCGCTCGATCCCACGGCTACACAGCAGCCGGACCGTTGGTGCCATCAATGCCCTGCCGACCCGCGCTGCACGCTACCTGTTGGCAATAAGAGGTCACTAGAGTCGTTCAAGCCCAAGATCACATCAGCCATGAACACCACTGCCATCTCACTCGCCACGGTCATGCTCCTGAGCGTTTCGCACGCCTCCGCACAGAAGGGGGATCTCGAGGCCGGTGTCCACCTCGGTCCCAGCTTCGGCTGGCTACGTGGCAACATTATGATCAATGCCACCGATCCGTTACTTGGCGCTGCTGGTTCGGTCAGCCTGTACTATGGGCTCTCGCAACGCATCGGCGTTCGTGCCGCTGTGGCCTACCAGGGCAAGGGCATGTTCGAGGAGATCACCTTGCAGGATGCCTATGGCAACCTGCTCCGCCAGGTCAAAAGCCGCAATGCCATGGACTACCTCATGGTCCCGGTGATGGCCCAGGCCTCCTTCGGCAACAAGGCACGCATCCAGGTCGGGGTGGGCCCATACGCGGGCATGCTCCTCCGGTCCCGGAGGTCGTTCGGTGATGAGGTCAACTTCCCGACAACCGATACCAGCAATGAACTCAAGCAATGGGACATGGGCATCAGTGCCAGTCTGGGCGGCTCACTGCCGCTCACCGATGCGCTCCGGTTCGAGGCCATGGTCCGCTACGACAAAGGTCTTTCCAACATCAGCGCGCTCCCGGTGTTCGGCGGTGGCACCATCCATACCAACGCGGTGTGCCTCCTGCTGGGTTGCAGCTACCGGTTCACCCGCACGGATCGCCCCGGCTAGCGCACTGAGCAATTGGTCTCGGGCGCTGCTGCCTGCGTGCTTCACCGGTAGGGTCCCTGCGGCAGCGACCAACCCAAGGCCAAGCGACGGCCTCATCCGGTATAGCGCGAATGTCCTCGTCCGGACCGTGCTGGGCAGCCCCTTCATGGACATCCTCAAGGTGCTCGTTAGGGCGACCGACGGTAGCGACCGACGCGCGGGACTCCTGCGTGCTGATGGAACGACAGGACCGGGACCACAGCCGTTCAGTACCACGCCGTGATGCAGTGGCCGGTGCTTCCTGATCTCCCGGGTGCTTGGCCCTCTCGTGGGGAACACCCGGCGCATATCCGAACCACAGTACCTTGGCCCGCCATCCACCCATGCTGTTCTCCTGCGACCGCGTGCCGGACCTCCGGCTCAGCCTGAACGAGTCGTTGCACATGGTGCATCGCGAGGACTGGAACACCGTGGCGCAGGGCGCAAGCCTCTACCTGCGCTACGATCACCTGTTGGCCCTGGAGGATCGCATGGGTGCCGACATGGAGTTCCGCTATGTGATCTATTACAGCAGAACGAACCGACCGGTCGGCATCGCTTGTTTCCAAGTGGTGGATCTCGAGGACCGCGGCAGCACCTATGGCGATAAGCTCTGCCACCTGGGCAAGCGCATGGGCAGCCGCCTGTTCGAGGATCGGCGAGTGCGTTGCCTCGTGTCCGGGAACGTGTTCCACGCGGGCGATCACGGCAGCCACTTCGTGGAGGAGGTGACCATGGAACAGCGCATCGCCACGGTGGCCGACACACTG
>ERZ795056.405-NODE-405-length-55072-cov-10.157388_pt1 | contig 55072 bp, 47 predicted proteins | sample MGYA00375140_ERZ795056 | MGnify/ENA primary metagenome ERZ795056 (study PRJEB30185, sample SAMN05720227) | activated sludge metagenome | isolation source: Anaerobic digester | place: USA | collected 2015-03-09 ...
AACGCCAAATGCTTTGTATTTGCTTCAGAATATGAGGGATTTGGAATTCCCGTTCTGGAATCGATGGCTTGTGGCTGTCCTGTAGTTTTGGCACATCACAGTTCTTTCCCTGAAGTGGCGGGCGATGCCGGTGTTTATTTTGAACTCCACAATGCCGAAGATTTGAAAAACAAAGTGGCCGGTTTGTTAGAAAACCCTGCCATGCGAGACGAATTCAGTCGCAAGGGATTGGAACAAGTAGAAAAATTCAGTTGGCAAAAAACAGCACATGATTGCCTCAAAGTATACCAAAAAGCCCTCGCAAACTAATGGGGAAAACAGCAATCATTTCTGGAATCACTGGTCAGGACGGCGCTTATCTTGCGCAGTTGTTGCTTCAAAACCAGTATCGGGTAATCGGGCTTACGCGTGAAAACCAACCCAGGAATACCAGCGGTCTTGAATATTTGGGTATATTCGAATCGATTGAACTGGTCGATTGTAATTTGTTGCACAAGGATGAAATCGTAGCATTGTTTGAGGAATACAAGCCGAGTGAATTTTACAATCTTGCGGCTCAAAGTTCTGTTTATCAGTCGTTCAGATATCCTATAGAAACTTTTCAGTTCAACACCATCAGCGTGTTCAACTTGCTCGAATCGATCAAGGCGGTGGATCCTAAAATCAGGTTTTATCAAGCCAGTAGCAGTGAAATGTACGGACGTGTCAACAACCTTCCGATTACAGAAAATAGTGTATTGCATCCGTTGAGCCCGTACGCCATTTCAAAGGCAGCGGCACATTTTACGTGTATCCACTATCGCGAAAGTTATGGGATGCACGTGAGTTGCGGGGTATTGTTCAACCATGAATCCTATTTGCGACAGCATACGTTCTTTGTTAAGAAAATAATCAGAGAAAGTATAAATATCAGCAAAGGGAAACAGCAAGTTTTGTGGGTAGGGAACATCGATGTCAAACGCGATTTTGGCTATGCGCCGCATTACGTTGAAGCCATGTTCCTGATGCTGCAACAAGCCAAGCCGACCGACTATTTGATTTGTTCGGGTCAATCTATTACATTGCGTGCCATTGTCTATTATATTTTTGATAAATTGGGCATTCCGCATAGCGCTTGCCAGGTTAGCGACGAGCTGTATCGTCCTTCTGAAATAGAAGATATGTACGGTGACAACACAAAAGCGAAATCAGAGTTGAATTGGCAGTACAAATTGACTATTTTTGACACCTTGGATTTATTACTTGCAGAAGAACTGAAAAACGATAAATAAAACACATAAGAATACACATGAAAACAGCTTTAGTAACAGGGATTACAGGTCAGGACGGCGCATATCTAGCCGAATTGTTATTGTCGAAGGGCTACATGGTTCACGGCATCAAACGAAGAAGTTCTTTGTTCAATACCCAACGGATCGATCATATTTACGAAGATCCGCACGTAGACAACCAGCATTTCAAGATGCATTATGGGGATTTGAGCGACTCTACCAACCTGATCCGCATTATCCAGGAAACCCAACCGGATGAAATCTACAACCTTGGGGCGATGAGTCATGTGAAAGTGAGTTTTGATGTTCCAGAATACACCGCCAACGCCGACGGAATCGGAACCTTGCGTATCCTTGACGCGGTTCGTTTGCTCGGATTGACAAAAAAGACAAAAATTTATCAGGCTTCGACTTCTGAATTGTATGGTCTGGTGCAGGAAGTGCCGCAAAAGGAAACGACGCCGTTTTATCCGCGTTCACCGTATGCTGTAGCCAAAATGTATGCTTACTGGATTACGGTAAATTACCGCGAGGCTTACGATATGTTTGCTTGTAATGGAATCCTTTTTAATCACGAAAGCCCGCGCCGTGGTGAGACTTTCGTAACCCGTAAAATCACGCGAGGCGTTGCGCAGATGGCTTTGGGTATGCAGGATACGCTTTACATGGGGAACATTGATTCTCAAAGGGACTGGGGGCATGCCAAGGATTATGTAGAAGCCATGTGGTTGATCTTGCAACAAAACAAACCCGAAGACTTCGTGATTTCTACCGGCGTAACTACCGAAGTGCGTGAATTCATCCGAATGGCGTTCAAAGAAGTAGGCGTTACGCTTGATTTTAAAGGTGAAGGCGTTGATGAAACCGCTACAGTGGTTGCTACAACAAATCCTGACTATGCGTTTCAGGTAGGTCAGGTAGTAGTAAGGATTGATCCGGCTTATTTCCGTCCTACCGAGGTGGATCTCTTGATTGGCGACAATACCAAGGCCAAAACCAAATTGGGTTGGGAGCCTAAGTACACGCTTGACATGCTCGTCAAAGAAATGATGGAAGCCGATTTGGAGATCTTCAAAAAAGAATTACACCTTAAGAATTACAAATAACAGCAGTTAAAATATGCAGCTCAATTCAAAAATTTACGTGGCAGGCCATCGCGGCATGGTAGGAAGCGCGATCGTTAGGGATTTGCAGGAAAGAGGATTTACCAATATCGTAACCCGCACGTCTACAGAGCTCAACCTGATTGACCAGAAAGCGGTTGCCGATTTTTTTGAAGCCGAGAAACCCGAGTACGTCTTCCTCGCCGCTGCAAAAGTAGGAGGGATCGTAGCCAACAATCAATACAAGGCCGATTTCATCTATCAAAACATCATGATCCAGAGCAATGTAATCCACCAAAGTTACAAGATGGATGTTAAAAAACTGATGTTTCTGGGGTCTACGTGTATTTATCCTAAGTTGGCGCCACAGCCGCTTAAAGAAGAATATCTATTGACTGGTCTGCTCGAGGAGACTAATGATGCCTATGCAATTGCCAAAATCGCCGGAATCAAAATGTGCGATGCGTATCGCGATCAGTATGGCTGCAATTTCATTTCGGTAATGCCTACCAACCTCTATGGGTTCAATGACAATTATGACTTGCAAAACTCCCACGTGCTTCCTGCATTGCTTCGTAAATTTCATGAAGCCAAGGAAAATGGGGAGCAAAGTGTGACTGTTTGGGGAACCGGAACACCACTTCGTGAATTCTTGCATGCATCTGATATGGCCAATGCCTGCGTGTACCTGATGCAGCACTATAATGAAAAAGGATTCGTAAACATAGGTACCGGTAAAGAAATAACAATCAAGGGCTTGGCTGATATTATAAAGGAAATTGTGGGATATAATGGGAAAGTCGTTTTTGACACCTCTAAACCCGATGGTACTCCGCGAAAACTTACCGATACCACGAAGTTGAACAGCCTCGGCTGGAAATATTCTATAACGCTTGAGGAAGGGATTCGTAAAGTGTATAACGATAAATTCCTCAGCCAGGCTTAACTGCGATACTCTTCTTAAATGAGCAAAATCTCGGTCATCACCGTCAATTACAATGACAAGAGCGGTCTTGAAAAAACTATTGCCAGCGTAATTGGTCAGACTTTCGCCGATATCGAATATATTGTGATTGACGGCGATAGCACCGACGGCAGTAAAGAAGTAATTGAGGCTTTTAAAAAAAAGATTGACATTGCCGTAAGCGAACCCGACTCTGGCATCTACAACGCCATGAACAAAGGGATTCGTGCGGCCAGTGGCGAGTATCTCTTTTTCCTGAATGCCGGCGATGTTTTCATTGATGAAACCATATTAAGCCAGGTCATGGCTTTTATCGACGGCAGCAAAGATTATTATTACGGAAACGTAATTTTTAAAGAAGGTGCCAATGAAATGCCAGTGGTGTACCCAGATGAACTCTCGTTTCATTTTTTTACCTACAATTGCATTTGCCATCAGACTTCTTTCCTGAAAAGGGAATTGTTTGAGCGGTATTTTTACTATAACGAAACACTTAAAATAGTATCCGATTGGGAGTTTCTTGTCTATACTATTTTTCTAAAAAATATCACTTACCAGCACATTCCCATCACGGTCTCTTACTATGACTTTACCGGCATTTCCTCACGACCTGAATCGGAGGCGTTAAAAAAGACAGAACGTGAAATCGTCATGCAAAAGTATTTTAGATGGTTTATTGAGGACTATCAGATTATGGAAGAGCTTAGATCAAAAAGAATCCAATACGTCCTGCATATTAAAAAATTTCCATGGGCGTGGAAAATCTTAAAGACGGTGAGTAATACCATGATGTTATTTTTACCCAAAATGAAGCCATTGCGATGAAAAAAATCCTGCTGTTTTTTCCCGAAAATCCTTTAAAACAAGATAGTGGCAATAAAACCCGCGTGGTGGAATTGCTCAAATATTATAAGGATCGCGGCATTTCGGTAGATTTTGTTTCCATGCAAGACAAGGATTTCCAACCACACGATCTGGACAAGCTCAGAGAAACAGGTTGGGTAGAAAATGCGTATCTTATCAAACGCAAACCCAGTAAAGCAAATTTGTTTTCGTATCTGTTTGGTTTCAAAATACCGGCTGTACTATACAACCGCAGCAAAGTGCTCAATTTCGTCACCTACAATCTAAAAAAGGAATTCGACGCTATTTTGCTGCAGCACCAATATGATTTTATAATTATTTCCTACGTAGGGTGGGCCAACCTGATCGATAGTAAATCGTCGTTGAAAGGAGCCAGAACCATCATCGATACGCATGATTTTGCAACAGTCCAGGCCAAGAATCAGAAACAGTTTGACTTGGGACGGTATTTTAACGATGAAATTGGCAAACTCAATCGTTTTGACGAAGTCTGGGCCATTTCTGGGGATGAGTTTTTTGTGTTCAACCAATTTGTAAACAGTGAAGTAACCGTGCGACTCGTTCCTTTTGTGCTGCCAAACCATTTCAATGACTTACAACAATCCGACAAAACATTTGACCTGATTTATGTGGCCAGCGACAACAGCCATAACAGACAAGCTGCCAAGTGGTTTTTCGACCAAGTGTACCCGTTACTTGATAGCAACATCAGGATTCACGTTATAGGTAAAATTGGGAGCGCTATAGGCGTCTATCCCAACGTCGAAAAGTCACTATATCTGCCAGACCTTGACGGCGCTTACGCACAATCTAAAGTGGCAATATGCCCTATGTTTTCAGGCTCGGGCCTTAAAATAAAAGTCATTGAAGCTTTGTCTTTCGGGCTTCCAGTAGTCACTAACACACGCGGGATCGACGGCTTGTCTAACAAAACCAATAACGGTTGTGTAGTAGAGAACCAACCTGCCCGGTTTGCCTCGGCAATCCAGAAGCTTCTCACCGATGTACAATACTATCAAACGTTTTGCAGTGAGGCTAAAACGTTTTATTCTAATCACTACGACGCGGGCGTGAACTACCGCCAATGGGATGAGATTTATAGCTTGGAATAAACAGGCCAAACTTTTTTTTTTTAGATTTGCACAGCCAAAACGACCATAGATAATTTTAGTCATTGGCTGACAAGCTTTAATTTCTCTAACGCTTTTTTGATATGCTTTTTAACTCGGTCAATTTTTTATTGTTTCTTCCCGTTGTATTCTTTTTGTATTGGTTCGTAGCCAAAGGCAATCACAAATGGCAAAATTTATTATTGCTTGTTTCAAGTTACTTTTTTTATGCCTGTTGGGATTATCGATTCTTGTTTTTATTGATGTTTTCTACTGTACTCGATTATTCAACCGGGATTAAAATGGCCGAAGCCAAAACCGAGTCGGGCAAGAAATTCTGGTTTTGGCTCAGCGTCATCATCAACTTGGGCTTTTTGGGAATATTCAAGTATTATAACTTTTTCGCCGAATCGTTAGCCGGAGCAATGTCGGCTGTTGGATTCCAGGTCAACTTCGCGACTTTAGAGATAATTCTACCCGTTGGCATCTCTTTTTACACCTTTCACGGACTATCTTATGTAATCGATATTTACAAAGACAGGATCAAGCCCGAAAAGAACTTTGTGGATTACTCAGTGTTTGTAAGCTTTTTCCCTTTATTGGTGGCAGGTCCTATCGAGAGGGCGACGCATTTATTGCCCCAAATCCAGCGTAAAAGGGAGTTCAATTACGCGAATGCCGTAGACGGTTTACGCCAGATTTTATGGGGATTATTTAAAAAAATGGTCATTGCCGACAATTGCGCGCAATATGCAAACATGGTATTCAACAGTTCTGGAGAATATTCGGGAAGCACCCATATCGTAGCCGCGATTTTCTTTGCATTTCAAATTTACGGAGACTTCTCGGGTTACTCCGATATCGCCCTGGGAACAGCGCGGCTTTTTGGAGTAGAGTTGTTGCGCAATTTTGCGTTTCCGTATTTTTCCCGTGACATCGCCGAATTTTGGAGGCGTTGGCACATATCGCTCTCCACCTGGTTTCGCGACTACTTGTATATTCCGCTTGGCGGCAGCAAAGGCGGCAATTGGATGCGTATCAGAAATACATTCATCATCTTTATCGTGAGCGGTTTTTGGCATGGCGCCAACTGGACCTTTATCGTTTGGGGTTTTTTAAATGCGCTTTTTATCATGCCGTCTATACTGTTGAAGAATAACCGCAACCATCTTGATGTTGTAGCTCAAGGCAGACTCTTCGCCAACTTTAGGGAAATAGGAGCCATATTGCTTACGTTTTCCCTGACCGTATTTGCGTGGATTTTCTTTAGAGCCAATTCATTAACCGATGCTTTCCACTTTATCGGAGAGATCTTTTCGGCCTCAACTTTCACCAAACCGGAGAAGATAGAAAATGTGCTGGTATGGCTTATCCTTGCGTTTGTCATGGTAGAATGGCTGGGTAGAGAACAACAATACGCCATAGCCAGGCTGGGTTTCAAATGGCCTAGAATCTTGCGCGTATCGTTCTACCTTTATCTGGTGTTTGCCATATTGTGGTTTCGCACAAACGACGAAGTTCAATTCATTTATTTCCAGTTTTAATTATGAAAATCTTTCTCAAAAAAGTTTTCCTGCTTGGTCTGATTGTGGTTGCCGTTTTTGCAATAGGAATGATTTTGCCGGCCACGCCGAAAGCTAAGATGTCGTTGCTGATGTCTAAGATGGTCAAAGATTCGCTACTGGAAAATGTCAAAAGCCCCAGGATTATATTTATTTCTGGATCCAGTATGAGTTTGAGCCTGAACTCGCAGGTTGTCAAAGATTCATTGCATTTGAATCCGATCAATACGGGAATCCATGCAGGCTTGGGTTTGTTTTATATGTTAGACGATGCCCTCGAGCACATCCAACCAGGCGATATCGTAGTACTGGCGCCAGAATACCAGCAATACTATGGCAATTTTGCCGAAGGCGGTGAGGAGTTATTGCGTGTGGCTTTCGATACTTCTTCGCGAAAGTTATTACTAAAGTTGCGCCGCGAACAATTGCTTAAAATTTATCCGTATATTCCAAAGTACGCCATGCAGAAGTTCTTGCCCGGTCAATATTTTTGGCTCCGTGCCAAGGATGCTTATTCTAAAGATGCCTTCAACCAATATGGCGACGCGGTAGCGCATTGGAAACTCACGTTCGATAAGCCGGTGCCGGTATACAAATCTTTTGAAGGCGATTTCAACCACGACGTGATTACTGCAATTGCGCAGTTTGACAAAGACCTAAAGGCCAAAAACGCCCGGTTGCTCATCTCTTTCCCGCCTTATCAGCAAAGTTCATTTGATTTCTGTAGAGCGGGTATACATTACATAGAAAGCCAGATCCGAGCCACAGGCGCGCAGGTCATCTGCAAACCAGAACGGTACATCATGACCAACGACTTATTGTTTGATACCCCATACCACCTCAATAAAAAAGGAGTAGACCGACGCACGGCACTTATGGTAGAGGATCTTCAGGCAGTCTTACACCCGCATTAGCATGGCAAAGAAAGTATCTGTTATCACGGTCAATTATAACGACGCAACAGGTTTAGAAAAGACCATCCAAAGCGTATTGGCACAAACCTTTAGGGAGTTTGAGTTTATCGTTATGGATGGAGGAAGCACCGACGGTAGCGTCGAGCTCATCGCCAAATACCAACAACATATAGATATTGCCGTAAGTGAGCGTGACCATGGCGTTTTTAACGCAATGAACAAAGCAATCCGCAAGGCCAGTGGCGAGTTCCTGATTTTCATGAACGGAGGCGATACCTTTCACAACGAAATGGTACTGCAACAAGTTGTTCCCATGCTCGCCGACGCCGACATTTATTACGGAGACAATTACAAGCTCAGTCCTGGCTCCAAACGGTTGAAAACCTATCCTGAAAGATTGGATTTCTCTTTTTTCTACACGAGTTCCATCAACCATCAGTCTACCTTTATCAGGCGATCTTTGTTTGAGCGGTTCTTTTACTATAATGAATCGTATAAAATAGCGTCAGACTGGGAATTCTTTATCTATGCGATTTGCCATCAAAACGTACCATATCGCTATTTAAGGCAGACCATCGCTGATTACGATTTTACAGGTATCTCCTCGAATCCCCAATCGTCAGATCGTTTCAAAGAAGAAAAAGCGCAAACCATACAGCGATTTTTTCCCGCATTTGCAGAAGATTATAAAGACGTCAGCGCACTCAACTCAAAGCGGTTCCTGCAGTTCGAGCATATTAAAAAATATAAGATAGCCTTTAAATTACTCAAAGGTGTCATCAGTTTGCTGCTGATTTTCCTGCCTAAGATGAAAAAGCCTGTCAGGGAATAACGCACCGTCAAATGAAGTACTTCCTTGTTAAAACCTTAATTTTTGCGCTGGCCGCTGCCGGGATTTTTCAGTTCAAATCCTACCGGCTGATGCGCCATGACAAATATCGCGAACGCGTACTGGGCAGCGAGGTCTACTATTCTATAGACAAAAGCAAAAAAAAACACAAGGCGCGAAAAATCTTATTGGGTGATAGTGTGGGCAAGCAGTTGTTTGATAATACCGAGGAAAACGACTCGGTCAACTCACTGGCCTGCAACCAAGCCATCAGCATGGCCGGACAGTATATACTGTTGGACAACTATATCAAAGCGGGCAACACAATAGATACGGCCTATGTTTTTTTCCTGCCTTTTAGTTTTTCCAACAACCTCGACCAGATTTTTACCTACAACTATTTTGTAAAGCAATTTGACCGGGACGAATACCAACACCTGATTTCTGAAGTGGCGCGCCAACAACTCGATAAAATTCCGTTCACCGGCATCGCGCAGTTCCCGGCGGTACTCACCAGCAATTGGGCGCCCGATTACCAGCCCGAGAAGCAAAGCAGTTCAAGGTTCCTTTCGCCGGTTTCGGTAGATTACCTGCACAAGATGTTAGCCCTGGCCAAAAAGCACCATTTTAAATTGGTCTTGCGATCGGCGCCTGTAAGCGACAAAAAGAAACACGAAGTAGCCCTGCTTGACAAGTCCGAAATTGCAAAATACCATCTCCAGGAAGTGTTCAAAGGGTATTTTGAAAGCATAATTTATATAGAAGAAAAGCACTTTACAGACGGCACACACCTGATTCATCCCGAAAATTTCAAAGGCCTTTATAAAAATACAATCCAATAAGCATGCTGTTCAACTCTGTTGCATTCGCCGTATTCTTGCCAATCGTGTTCCTTTTGTACTGGGCCATGAAACGCAATTTACGCGCACAGAACTTACTGTTGCTGGCGGCGAGTTACTACTTTTACGCTTGCTGGGACGAACGGTTTTTATTGTTGCTGATTTTTTCTACGGTGTTGGATTACGGCACCGGGATTAAAATGCACGAAGCGAAATCCATCGGGTTGAGAAAATTTTGGTTCTGGCTTAGTGTTTCGGTTAATTTGGGATTTCTAGGAGTCTTCAAGTACTTCAATTTCTTTGCACAGTCGTTTGCCGAAGGGCTACAACAATTGGGCTACAAAGCCGATTTGTGGACCTTGGAACTCATTTTGCCCGTGGGGATTTCATTCTACACGTTCCATGGACTTTCATACGTAATCGATATTTACAAAGATCGAATCAAACCCGAACGAAACTTTGTCGATTACTCTGTGTTTGTTAGCTTTTTCCCTTTGCTCGTTGCCGGGCCCATAGAACGCGCTACACACCTGCTTCCGCAAATCCAACGCAAAAGAGCGTTCAATTATACCAGTGCCGTAGACGGTCTGCGCCAGATCCTTTGGGGACTTTTTAAAAAGATTGTTATCGCCGACAATTGTGCGGTTTATGCCAATATGGTTTTTAATGACTCTTCAAACTATTCCGGGAGTTCACACGTGATGGCTGCGGTTTTCTTTGCATTTCAGATATACGGCGACTTTTCGGGTTATTCGGATATCGCTTTGGGAACTGCGCGCCTATTTGGCATTGACCTGCTGCGCAATTTCGCTTTCCCTTATTTTTCTCGCGACATTGCCGAGTTTTGGCGCCGTTGGCACATTTCGCTGTCCACTTGGTTCCGTGATTATTTGTATATTCCGCTCGGCGGCAGTAAAGGCGGCAACTGGATGCGGGTGCGCAACACTTTCATTATTTTTCTGGTAAGCGGGTTCTGGCATGGCGCCAACTGGACGTTCATCGTATGGGGATTCTTGAATGCGTTGTTTATCATGCCATCGATACTATTTAAAAGCAACAGGACGCACCTTGACATCGTGGCACAAGGTCGGATTTTTGCCAATTTTAAAGAAGTCGGAGCCATACTGTTGACGTTTGGCTTGACGGTTTTCGCATGGATTTTCTTTCGGGCAGAAACCCTCACCGACGCTTTCCAGTTCATTGGCGACACATTTTCCCCATCGCTATGGAGCAAACCCGAGCAGATCAAAAACATTTACGTATGGCTGCTTGTAGGCTTTATCGTCATAGAGTGGCTCGGACGCGAGCAACAGTACGCCATTGCAGTTACCGGCCGTAACTGGCCTAAAGCACTGCGATGGTTATTTTATCTGGTCATTGTAACCCTGATTTTTGAATACCGCGGCGTAAGTCAACAGTTTATTTATTTCCAGTTTTAAGATAATTGTTATTTTTGCTCGTGTTTCCTAACCAATAACCGGAAAAATATTTCCTCATCCGCATTACTTATGAAAAAAATACAAGTCGGATTTTTAATGTCGTACGATTACGAGCTCCTGAAGAAGTCGATTCCGCCGGTTTATGCGCTGTCCGACAATATTTTCCTGGCCATGGACCACCAGCAGCGTACCTGGTCGGGCAACCATTTCGAGGTGGATCCGAGTTTTTACGACTGGCTCGAAGCGTTCGATGTCGACAAGAAAATCCACATCTACAAAGACAATTTCTACGTGCCCGAAATCAACGGGATCAAGAACGACACGCGCGAACGCTATATGCTGGCACTTGAAATGGGCATCGGCAACTGGCTTGTACAGGTAGATTCTGACGAGATTTTTATCGACTTTGAAAAGTTCGTGAAACGCCTCAGGAAATACGATTCCTACCTCGATAATCCAGAAAAACACCCGATACAACTTGCGGGTTTCCATATCAATGTCTACAAATACCTCGAAGACGGTTTGCTCTACATCGACAAACCCACCAAACTCATGCTCGCCACGAACTGGCCCAATTACAAAGTAGCCAAGAACACGCGCGAACGCATCATTTACGCCGAGGATTACATCCTGCACGAAGGTTTGGCCAGAACCGAGGAGGAACTGTTGCTCAAACTCAACAACTGGTCGCACAAGCATGAAATGAACCCGAACTTCCTCGATAAATGGAGAAAAGCCAACAAGGACAACTACCATGAAATCAAGGATGTGTTTTACCTGGAACCCGAAATCTGGAAGGATTTGGCCTACTTGCCATCCAAGGATTTGACCGAACTTAAGAAACTGGTAGCCGACGCGCCGAATCTCAAAATCCCGCCAATGAAATTGTTCTTCCGCAATTTTGGGCAATGGTTCAAACACTCCAAAATCAGCAAGCCTACGTACAAGCCCAAGTTTGAATCGTACTTTAATTCGTAAGCGATGTCAATCACTTCTGCCTTACTGATCGCGACTTACAATTGGCCCGATGCGTTGCGTCTGGTGCTCAAAAGCGCCATGGCACAATCCCAATTGCCTGATGAAATCCTGATTGCCGATGATGGCTCGAAAGAAGAAACCAAGCAGTTGATTGCCGAATTCCAAAAAATAAGCAAAGTGCCTATCAAGCATTTCTGGCAGGAAGACCATGGTTTTCGAAAGTCCAAAATCCTCAACAAAGCCGTTGCAGGAACTACGGTAAATTACATCATACAAGTCGATGGCGATTGCATCATGCACCCAAAATTTGTCGAAGACCATTGCCGTGCCGCACAAAAAGGCGTGTACTTGTACGGATCGCGCGTAAACGTGTTGCCACAAGGCGTTCCGGTCGTTTTTGAAAAGCAGCTTACCCATTTCAATATGTTCTCGAAGGAAATCAAGAACAAGACACGGACTTTGCACATCCCGTTTTTGTCGGGCATGTATAAGGCGCACGAAGGAATTTCCAAAAAATTCCGCGGTTGCAATGTGTCGTTCTGGCGCGAAGATTTTATCGCCATCAACGGTTATAATGAGGACTACGAAGGTTGGGGAAGGGAGGATTCGGATTTGGTCATCCGAATGGGAAATAAGGGCGTCAAGGCCAAGCGGCTTCGCTACGCCGGAATCGTTTACCACCTGCACCACAAAATCAACTCAAAGCACAATGTGGAACTCAATGACCGCATGCAGCAGGAGACCATCGATAAAAAAATCGTGCGTATCGAAAACGGCGTGAGCCAATATTTAAAATAAAACACAGATTTCACGAATTTCACAGATTTTTTAAATAGTTTCATATCTGTGGAATCCGTAAAATCTGTGTTGGTCTTTAAAAAATACCTACTTTTGCCCTAGAAATCGTCTTTGATGCAACTACACGTACATCCCAAATTCCAAAACCAAGAATCAGATCTTTCCTATTGGATCAATAATTTTGATACGAGCGGTATCCTTTTTGGCGATGGCAAACGCAATAAAATAAAGCTCTTTGAACTCGACGGGAAAACCATCAACATCAAGTCGTTCAAGGTTCCCAACCTGATCAATAAGGTCGCGTATAAATTCTTTAGGAAATCCAAGGCTAGGCGTTCTTATGAGTTTGCCAATACGCTTATCGAATACGGGATTGGGACGCCACAGCCTATTGCTTTTGCCGAGCGTTTCACCTTACTCGGACTCGAAAAAAGCTACTATATCAGCGAACATTTGCAAACCGAACTGACTTTTCGCGAACTTGTAGAAGTGCCCGATTGGCCCGACCATGATAACATCCTGCGCCAGTTTGTGCAGTTTTGTTTTCGTCTGCACGAGAAAGGTGTGGAATTCCTCGACCATTCGCCCGGAAATACATTGATTAAAAAAGTAGCCGAAGGGCAATACGAATTTTTCCTTGTGGATTTGAACCGTATGAATTTCCATAACGCCATGACTTTTGAAATGCGCATGAAAAACCTGTCGCGCCTCACGCCCAAAAAGGACATGGTGGCCGTGATGAGCAATGAATACGCGAAATGGTACAAGGTCAAACCCGAAGCCGAAATTTTTGAACGGATGTGGGCCGAAACACACGAATTCCAAGTTAAATTCCACAACAAGATCAAATACAAAAAACTGCTGAAGTTCTGGAAGTAGTTACTTTTGGGCAGTCATTTTCCTAAGTTCACGATAACGCACCGCGACGCTATATGCATTGAGGTAGCAAATAATCCATCCTTTTCTACCGTCGAGAAAACCGCGCCTCACCAGAAACGTATAGAGAAACTTGTACGCGGGATGCAAATAAACATTTAATAAATTCGGGCGAACACCTTTCAGGAAAGCTTCCCTGGCCTTGAATTTCCCGTAGCTCTCCATTTTTCTCTTGTAGCTTTCAAAATCGGTATAGGAATAATGGATCAATTTGTTTTTGAGCTTGCCGATTTCGCCATCAACAGTAAGCTTCTCATGTACGAGCCTTTCGGTGGTGTAATGCGCCTTGTCTTTTTTGAACAGACGGAAAATCTTATCGGTTTGCCAGCCGCTGTAATGCAATTCCTTGTCCTGGAACATGAATTTGCGATAAAACAGATAAGCGTCCTTGGCATCGGGTTGCTGGATGGTATCGATGACCTCGTCCTTGAGCGCGGGCGTAAGCCGCTCGTCGGCATCGAGAAACAGTATCCACTGGTTTTTCGCTGCGCCGATGGCAAAATTGCGTTGGTCGGTATAATTGATAAAAGCGTGTTCAATCAGTTGCGCTTTCCCTGAAGCCTTTACCAGTTGCGGTGTTTGGTCGGTACTAAAAGAATCCACGACAATAATCTCATCGGCAAAATCAAGATCATCGATGACCTCGGCAATGTGGTTTTCCTCGTTGTAGGTGATAATGAGCACGCTTAGTGGCAGTTTTATCGGGACAACTTTAAGGTCGACTTCGTTTGCGCTTGAGCCGAGGTTGATGTTGAGAAAATCGGCGAGTTGCGCACTGAACAAATCGGGTGTGAAATCCTGGTACAACTCGGGCGTGAGTTGTTTGAGTTGCTTTTCTGTATAACCATCGAGCAAATCGGGCCTGAATTCCCTAAGGTGAACCGAACGGTGGTGGATTCCATCTTCAAACGTCGCCCAAATCTTTTGCTCTATCCAGGGCGAGAAAATGATAAACGAAGCTTTCCCGAGCGCTTTGGCCATGTTGATCGCGCCGCCGTCGTTGCCTACGATCATGTCGCAGTTGTTCATGATCGCGATAAACGAGCGCAAATCGTCACCCAATAATTCAAAGTAAATTTTTTGTTTGGTGTTTTCGTTGCAGGCGTCGTATACTTCTTTCGCGTCATCGATTTGCTTGGGGAAATAATTGAAGAGGATATTCACGTCGTGGCTGTCAGCGATCTGATTCACGATTTTTGCCATGAATTCAAGCGGGTAGGTCTTGCGTTTTTCACTACCTATTAAGCTGATCATTACCGTTTTCCTGTCCTTGCGTACACCGTGCTGTGCAAAAAGTGCCAATGCCTGTTGGTTTTCGGCTTGGGTTACAAAAAGTTTGGGCAACGGATCGATTTTGATATCGAGATTCAACGGTGTAAGTAACGACAACCGGCGTTCAATGGCCAATCCCATATTGGTTTTTGGGAAGGTCGCGAAAGGGACATTGTCGGTATACAGAAAGCCACGTCCGGTTTTTTTGTACGAAATACGACGCGTGGCACCACTAAGCAATACCACGACCCAACTTTCGAGTTTGGAGTAAGCGTCAATGAGCAGGTCGTATTTTTCCCTGCGGATTTTGAGCGCGAGTTTTAGAAATTCTCGGTTACTGTTGCGGTGCTTGTCGGTAAAAAGAATCAGGTTGCTAATAGCTGTATTGCCTTCGAGCACCGGGGTAGTAGACGCATAAACCAGATAATCGATTTGTGCATCCGGGTAAGCCTTACGCAGGTTGTTGCAAATGATACTGCTAACCAGTACATCGCCAATCATCTTCTGCTGGATTACCAATATCTTCATGCGCTTTGGGTCGCGGAATTAAAGTTTATACCGCAACATTGTATTCCCTCAAGGCATCGTTGAGCGAAGTTTTCAAATCGGTTGAGGGTTTGCGTTTGCCGATGATCAGCGCACAAGGCACTTGGTATTCGCCGGCGGGAAACTGCTTGGTGTAACTGCCGGGAATCACGACCGAGCGCGCCGGTACGGTTCCTTTGATCTCTATCGGCGTATCTCCGGTCACGTCAATGATTTTGGTCGATGCGGTGAGGCAGACATTGGCACCGAGTACAGCCTCGGTTTCCACGCGCACACCTTCTACCACGATGCAACGCGAACCGATGAACGCGCCGTCTTCAATGATTACCGGTGCCGCCTGTAAAGGTTCGAGCACACCACCAATCCCCACACCGCCACTCAAATGTACGTTCTTGCCGATTTGCGCGCAGCTGCCCACAGTGGCCCAGGTATCCACCATAGTACCTTCGTCTACATAAGCGCCGATGTTGACATAACTGGGCATCAAAATCACGTTTTTTGAAATGTATGCGCCATGTCTGGCAACCGCATGCGGAACCACACGGATGCCTTTTTCGGCGTAACCTTTCTTAAGCGGAATTTTGTCGTGGTATTCAAAAATACCCACTTCAAAGGTTTCCATTTTTTGGATAGGGAAGTACAGGACGACTGCTTTTTTTACCCATTCATTGACTTGCCAGCCATCGGCTAACGGTTGGGCGACACGTAAAGTTCCGGCATCTATTAGGTTAATGACTTCGCGGATCGCGGTGGTTGTTTTCTCTTCCTGCAGCAAGGCGCGGTTGTCCCAGGCTTGCTCAATAATGGAGCGCAGTTCATTCATGGTATACAGATTTATATCGCCTCTTGGCCTTGTGGCTTCGGGTGAGCAAATATAAACGCAATTTTTGGAAAATGAAACCCAGTACCTCAGCATTCCCCGAATTTCTTCGGCTGGAAGTCATGTTTAATAAAGTACTGGAAAGAAAACGGGATTTAATCGGTGTCTGCCAGGGTTTGCAGTGCCTGAACCTGCAATGGGTCAAAATTAATCTGATACCGTTTGGATTTGCTGTAAACAAACATCTTACTGTCGTCGATAAGCATGACCGTCACCGGGTTTTTCTTTTCGTCATTGCAAAGATAAATGGCGCCGTTGTCGGGCAGATCGGTTTTAGACAGAACGGTGAGGTGGTATTCGCGGTCAATCATCAAGTCAATCTGTTCTTCAGAGAAGCAGGCTTTTTGAATGCCAACATTTTCGGCTTTTCCCCATTGCTGGACTTCATTTCGCGATTGGAACTGGCGGTAGGTGTAAACCCTGTCCTGGGCCGAAAGGCTTCCAGAAAATACCACGAGTAGCAGTGGCAGGATTTTTTTGAGGATCATTAGTGTCAATTTGGTTACTGCGAAGAACGCAATTATTTCGGATAAATTGCAACCGAATGTAAGAAAATTAGAATTTAATAGCGAAATTTGTGTAGTTCGTCGATAAAATCTTACAGATGAAAGACTGTTTTTAAAGTCTTTGGCAATGGAATATTCTGAATTTCGCCGGTGCTATTTCGCGCAGGAAAAGTTAAAACAGTATCTTTACCAAAACCTTCAATATGTCAAGAATACTCGCCATCGATTACGGACAGAAGCGCACAGGGCTTGCCGTTACAGATGAATTGCAAATCATCGCGTCTGGACTTACCACCATTGCGTCGGATACCATTTTTACTTTTCTAAAGGACTATTTTACCAAAGAAAAAGTGGTCAAGGTACTTATTGGCGAACCCAAACAAATGAACGGCGAACCCTCTCAAAGTGCCGCGATGATTGCAGCTTTTGTTGTAAGATTCAAACAAACTTTCCCTGAGATGGCCATTATTCGAGTCGATGAACGCTTTACTTCAAAAATGGCGTTCCAATCCATGATAGACAGCGGACTGAAGAAAAAACAACGGCAGGATAAGGCCTTGATTGACGAGATTTCGGCCACCATTATGCTCCAGGATTACCTCACCCGCAAAATGATCTAAGAGTTATTGTACGCCTGCGCAGTCTTGATGATACTTTGCGACAGGTTGGTGAGCCAGATCAGCTGTTCTATGATCAGTTGTGATTCTTGCATCTTGAGCTGGAATTCTACATCATCGGGATGACTTTCCTTGAGTTCGCGCGTGCGGATGTTCTTGAGTTGCGTAAATCGGATGTCAAGGTCTTCGTCGACTTGATTTGCCGCTATGCTTTTTTCGGTAACGATCGCAATGGCGGTATCCAGGTTGCGAATCACCGCCGAGACCACGACATGAAAGGCTTCGGAGGCTTTGGTGGTTTGGTGCGTTTGTATATATGTGCCGAGCGATGCTGTGGAAGACAACAGGCTGTGGTTGAGTTCAACGAGTTTGTACACGAGTTTGACCTGTCGCTGTTTGGATTTGGGTTCCTGTAACATGCGCTGAAATGAGGTCATGAGGTTTCCAATCTCGATAAACGCCTGTTTTCGGGCCAGTTTATAAGCTGTCGTGGGTTCGCCTTTCTTAACGTAATACACAGAAATTTCCTGGAGATAAGCCCGATTGGCCTGGACAGATTTTTCGAGGAATTGGCGGATGTTCATGAATTCCCACGAAGGCCACAAAAAGTAATTGGCCACAAATGCCAAAGCAGCGCCCACGCCGGTGTCGAGAATCCTGAACTGGATGACGTCCTGAACATTGGGTGTCAGGATTCCGTAAAGGAAAACCACATACATCGTCACGAAAGTTGCGCCGATCTTATAGTTGATTTGGGTAAAAGCAAAACCGAGTATCATCGACACAATCACAAAGACGCTTACCACTACCGGATTGTTCACCAGCGATATGACGCCAAAAGCAATCAAGCCACCCGCGATAGTACCGATGATTCGTTCGTAGGAACGCTGTTTGGTCAATCCGTAACCAGGTCGCATGATGACGATGATGGTGAGTAAAATCCAATAGACATTTTCAAAAGGCAGGATTTTTCCCAGAATGAATCCCACCATCAATGTCACGGTGAGCCGCAAAGAATGCCTGAAAATTGTCGAACGAAAGCTCAGGTTCTCTACAAGCGTAGCCACAGGATAATATTGCGGCGTCAGGAACTTGTCGAGGTCTTTTTCGCGGCCTTTCAAGTCAAGCGGATGCACCGCGAGGGTAAACGCTTTTTCAACCACACGGATTTTCTCGACTTGCTTTTCGGCGTAATGCCGCATATTGGTGAGCATCATGACGCCTTCGTGTGCGGCATCACCGTATTTTTCCCGGTAGATTACAATTACGGATTCGAGCTTTTCTAAATCGTCGAACAAGGCATTATCGGCCACATATTGTTCATGGCTTTCAAGCGATTTCGACAGGCGCTTGAGTGTCGCAGCGAGGTTGTAGGCCAGATTTTGATAGGTTTCAAGTACCTCGGGATCTTCCTCAAATTGCTCTTGAAGTTTGGCATGGTTGAACGAGGTGGACAAGGCCAGTTCGAGGATTTCTATGAGCAGTACAAAAACAATCAACATTTTTCGGTTCTGGTTGGAGCTGCCTGAACTCGAGTGGTTTCGAAAAATAATCTCGCGCAGGTTTTCGTGGATGACATTGAGTTCTACCTGTAGCGCAAGTTGTTTTTCGATGATTTTTTCGCGGTTGGCGCCAACATTCCACAAATCACCACGTAGTTTGAGGTATTTTGCGGTAAGCCGAATACAGTCGGCTATCTGCAACTCGATGTAACGGTGCGGTTGCAGGTAATGGAAAGTAAGGGAAACCAGCAAATAGAACAAACCGCCGGTGAGCATCAAAGCAGCATGTTGCAGCATGGCCCAGCCGGTATCCAGATGCGCAAAAGCAAGTGAAACCGACAGCAGTGCCGAGAACGAAACCATAGTAGCGCGCTGCCCGTAGACAGCAATAATCGAAAGAAAAAACAGCAGTAGTGCCAAAAAGGGATAGAGGATAAATGGGAAGGGCGCAAAAAGATTGACCAGTAGGTTGGATCCGGCAACCATGAGCGCGGCCACCAGTACGCCATTGATTTTGTGTTTGAGTGTGCTTGGAATGTCGGCGGGATAGGTTAGAAATGCCCCGAGCGCAATAGCAAATCCCATTTCAAAATGATCCCAATAAGCACCCAACAATGCAGGAATAACTGCGGCTACGGTAACCTTAAGCGCATTGTTGAAGTTGTTGCCCGCAGCAAATTTTGTAACGTGGTGGATCATTGCGAAGTGTTGTGCGCAAAGGTACGCAATGCAAACTTTTATCGCCTGGCTTGGCGCTGATTTGTGATTATTTTATAAAAAATTGCTAATTCTTACGCGGGCTTAAACCAATCTGCATTTTTTCACTATTTTTGCCAACCTTTGCTACCCATTTGGTAGCCAACGGAATCTAAAAAAAGACAGATGATTTTACCGATTATTGGATACGGCGACCCTGTTTTGAGGAAAGTCTGCGAGCCTATTTCTGCAGACTATCCGCATCTTAAACAGATCATTGCAGACATGTACGAGACCATGTACAATGCTTATGGCGTAGGTTTGGCCGCACCACAAGTGGGCTTGGGTATTCGACTTTTTGTAATTGATACGGCGCCTTTTGGCCAGGACGAAGATTTATCCGACGAAGAGCAAGCCTTGCTCAAAAATTTCAAGCGCACTTTTATCAATGCCAATATGGTCAAGGAAGAAGGCGAGGAGTGGGGATTCAATGAAGGTTGCCTGAGTATTCCAGAAGTCCGCGAGGACGTGTATCGCAACGAAACCATCACCATTACTTACCAGGACGAAGATTTCAATACCAAAACCGAAGTGTTTGACGGGCTTATCGCGCGCGTAATCCAACACGAATACGATCATACCGAGGGCATCTTATTTACCGACAAGATTTCTTCGCTCAAAAAACAGCTCATCAAAAAGAAACTGCAGAATATCATGGAAGGCAAAGCACGTCCCGATTACAAGATGAAATTCGTGACCAAGAAAGGAAGATAGTTAGAGAAATAACCGTTGCGCTGCAGGAAAAAAGACCACTTCGCGACAAGAAAAATTAAAAAAACAGAAATAAGATTGAAACATGAATTTAGAAAAAGTATTAGCCATTTCAGGACAACCAGGATTGTATGCATTGAAATTGCAAACCAGAACCGGATTTGTAGCCGAGTCGTTAATTGACGGGAAAAAAATCACGGTTGGTTTAAGAAGCAACGTGAGTTTGTTGTCTGAGATATCAATATACACGCACAGTTCTGAGAAGCCACTTGCCGAAGTCATGCGTGCCATCGCCGAGAAGGAAAACAACGGCCCGGCGATTTCGCACAAGGAAGACACGGCCAAGCTGATTGCTTATTTTGCAGAAGTATTGCCCGATTACGATGAAGACCGAGTGTATGCGTCGGATATCAAAAAAGTATTGAATTGGTACAATATGCTTCAGGCAAAAGGTTTGGTTTCTAAGGAAGCTCCCGAAGCAAAAAAAGCGGCCGATAAAGAATCCGAAGTTGCCGACACGCCGGCCAAAACTGCAAAAACTGCAGACGATGCGCCAAAGGCAGCCGCCAAAAAAGCAGCACCGAAAGCCAAAAAAGACAAGGAATAGTTCCTGTACCCATAGTATTTTAAATCCTGTCCTGCTCATTGAGGGACAGGATTTCTTATTTTTATTAAAAAATTAACCGATGAATTCAAGACCACGCCAACTGGAAGCCTTTGACCGCTTGCTCAACATCATGGACGATTTGCGCGATAAGTGCCCTTGGGATAAAAAGCAAACCCTGGAATCCCTTCGGCACCTAACCATTGAGGAAACCTACGAACTAGGTGAAGCGATCCTCGACAACAACCTTGAAGAAATCAAGAAAGAACTCGGCGATTTGTTGTTGCACATCGTTTTTTACGCCAAAATTGGCAGCGAGTCGGGTGCTTTTGATATGGCGGATGTTTGCAATGGGATTTGTGAGAAACTGATCCACCGTCATCCGCACATCTACGGCGATGTGGAAGTCAAGGATGAGGAAGAGGTCAAGCAAAATTGGGAGAAGCTCAAACTCAAGGAAGGTAAGCAATCGGTGCTCGAAGGTGTTCCCAAAAGCCTGCCGGCGCTCGTTAAAGCCAGCCGTATTCAGGACAAGGTAAAAGGCGTAGGCTTTGACTGGGAAGAACCACACCAGGTTTGGGACAAGGTGCAGGAAGAACTACAGGAGCTGCACGAGGAAGTACAATCAGGGAATCCCGAAAAGATCGAAGGTGAGTTTGGTGACGTTTTGTTCTCTATGATCAATTACGCGCGTTTTCTCAATGTAAATCCCGAGGACGCGTTAGAACGCACCAACAAAAAATTTATCAAACGATTCCAGTATCTTGAGAGCAGAGCCTGTGCGCTAGGCAAAACCTTGTCGGATATGACTTTGGCAGAGATGGACGTTTTTTGGAATGAGGCGAAGAATTTGTAATTGATAATTTGGAAAATAAATCAAATAAAAAATCCCGTATCATTTCTGGTACGGGATTTTTGTTTGGTCTGGTTTTTTAATTTATTCGGCTTTGATACTTCTGAGCTGTTTGAGTTTGGCTTTTAAAGTAACGAGTTCTTCTTTATGTTTTTCGATGTTTTTACGCACTTCGGTGACAATCGAGTTTTCTTTCTTGGCATTTTTGGTGTTGGTAAAGAACTGGATGTTGTTTTCTAACTGGAAAATTTCGTTCTGTACTTCATCGATCTTGCGCATCAGGAAGATTTTTTCGTTGTCGAGTTTGCGCGTGTCGTTATTCTCCGACAGGCTATTGACGCGGTTAGAGAATCGCACCATATCCGACTCTTTCTTGCTCAGGCTCAGTTTCTCGAACAAAGCATCAAGGATCTTATTGAATTTTCCTTCGATGTGTCTTTTTGGGAAGGGCACTTTTCCAAAGCCTTTCCAGTTTTCGATATGCTGTTTGATGGCATCCAGATCGGTACGGTGGTCGCCCGTCATTTCAAACGCCCGCAACGTATCAAGGTACGATTTCTTGCTCTCAAAAGCCTTGGTTTCTTCTGGGTTTTCTTCTACTTTTTGCTCTTTTAGTTTTTCGAAGTAGGAATTACAAGCGCCGCGGAATTCTGCCCAAAGCTTGTCGGAGTATTTCCTCGGCACATGACCGATGGTTTTCCATTCTTCCTGGATTTTCTTCATGACTGGCGTAGTGGCCGAAAAATCGGTGCTTTCCTGTAATTCTTTGGCTTTGGCTACCAACGCCTGCTTCTTGCTCAGGTTGTCGTTTTGGTCTTTCTTGATTTCTTTGTAAAACGAATTTTTGAGTACGTTGAAACTGCGCACGGCATTTTTAAAGCTCGTCCAGGTTTCTTCGTTGAGTTCGGCTGGCACTTTTCCGGCCGAGAAAAACTCGTTCCTCGCGGCTTCGACCTTTTCTACCTGCGCGGTCCAGGCGGCATGCGAGTTGACTTTCTCCTGTGCAAGTGCTTCAATACGAGCGACAATTTCCTTTTTGCGTTCTAGATTTTCGAGTTCGGTACCGCGCAATTTCTCAAACAGCAATTCGCGTTTGTCGTGCATCTGTTTGGTAAGTTCACTAAAACGGTTCCAGATGTCTTCGCGGTGCTCGCGCGAAACCGGCCCGATTTCTTCCTTCCAAAGTCGGTGCAGGTCTTGCAATTCACGGAAGGCTTTGCTGATGTCGGCTTCGTTGACCAATTCTTCGACACGTGAGATGATGCGCTGCTTTTGCTCAAGATTGTGCTTGAAATCAATGTCGCGTGCTTCACGGTCGAGGTGTAGGTAATCGTAAAAATTCTCCACATGGAAATGGTAGTTGTTCCAGACGTGGTTGTATTTGTCTTTTGGGATTGGACCCGCGTTTTTCCAACGTTCGCGCAAATCGTTGAAATGTTTGAGCGTATCCTTGATGTTTTCCTGTGGATTGATCAGGTTCTTAAGTTCTTCGACAATTGCCAAACGGTTCTCCAGATTGGTCTTCAGATTGGTCTGAAGGCTCTTGAAGTGGATATTTTTCTTGTCGCGGTATTGCGAATACAGATGGTCGAATTTGGTTTTGAGGGGAAAATGATAATGGAAATCCTCTGTAGTGTCGGGGTTTTCGGCATGAAACTCATCCTTTTTCTCCTCGATGAAATGGTGGTATTTGGCCAGGAACGCTTTCTTGATTTCTTCTACATGGTCTTTGACCGCCATGACTTTCTCGGTATCTACTATTTTCTCCAACGCCATGACGAGTTCATCCATCGCAAGCGCCTCATAATTTTGCATCGGGATTTCCTCGCGTAGGGTTTCGTCTTCGCTTTCTTCGGCATTGGCATGGGCAATGGCAGTTACAGCATCGTCATCGACTTCTGGAGCTGTTGCTTCCATGCTAGTTGCCGTTGGTTCGGACGATTCGATATCGCTTGTCTCTTCTGCGTGTTGGATTGTCGGTTCTTCCTGGGCGATCGCGGCAGTCATGGCTTCTTCGGCAGGCGTGGATTGGTCTGCAGCTATTGATTCTGCTACCATAGCATCGGCATTGTGCGAATCGGCCTCGGGAGAACTATCTTCGGTTGCTGGTTTTGCCGCCTTTGGTTTTTTCTCCGACGCTGCTCTGGGAGCTACAATTGATTCATCGGATGCAGTTTCAACTGCGGTCATGGCTTCTTCACCGGCTTCAGAGACGTTTTCAGACGCTTCGGATTCGGCGATTATTGCATCGGCATGGATTTCCTGGGCTTCTTCTGCCGTTGGGGTTGTCACTTCGGACGTTTGCTGGTTAGCATCCGTCAAAACAGTATCAGACTCATTTGCTGTGATTTGGGTCTCCGAATTTTGACTTTCAAGGTTTCCATCTGCATCGTGCAGGCTATCATTCTTTTCTTCTGACATTTGTAAAATGTGTAAGGTTCCTAAATTTTTCGAGCGCGAAAGATAATAAAGGCATATAAGAATTCAAAGCGATTACAGTTTTTATCATACTTTTTGCTTTTTTGAGTTTGATTTAGAAGTACCTCACTACTTTTTCCGAACGCCTAAAAGTGCTTACAAGTTATTTTCTCTGGCTGATTCACGGGAATACAAATGACAGTTTTTCCTTCAATTTAAATTTGTACAGCATGATGCTGATTGCTATCTTCGTATGGCTAACTTAAAATTCTATAATGAAAAAGTACTGGTTATTGATATTGGTTTTTATTTCAACCCTAACGGTGCCTATGATGGGTCAGCAGAAGCCGATTTTAGAAATGAGAAAGGAAAAATTGGTTTCACGGGCCCAACGCAATACCGAACGACTAAACTTAACACCAGAGCAAAAGCCATCGTTCGACGCAATCCTGAACAAGTATGCCAAAATGAAGCGTGAGATCAACAAAAGTGAGCTCCCGTTGAAAAAGAAACAAGATTCGGTTGACAGGCTCTCTGAACCCAAAGATGCAGAAGTTAGGAAATTGCTAAGTGCAGAGCAATTCATAATTTACAAAGAAATTGTCGACGAAAGGAAACAGAAATTAGAAAATGCCAGAAAACGGCAATTGAAAACTCCGATAACTCAATAATTTATTTGTTCCAAATTTCCCAGGCTTTCTCGGCTTGGAAAATCAACATATCCTTACCGTTTTTGACGGTGGCACCGTTTTCCTTTGCTTTTTTAAGGAATAGTGTGAGTTCGGGATTGTAAATAAGGTCAAAGGCAATGTGCTTCTCTGTAAAGAATTGATAAGGAATCGGAGGGAAGCCATCTACATTCGGGCTGGTTCCCAGCGGCGTGCAATTGATCACAATCTGGTAGTTGTCGAACGTTGTAGCATTCAAATGTTCGTAAGCCACTGTATTGACCGAAGGCGCTCTCGAAACAAAAGCATACAAAATCCCCATTCGCTGCAAGGCAAACGCAACGGCTTTTGACGCGCCGCCAGTTCCTAAAATCAGTGCTTTTTTATGGTGGGGTTGCAATAGGGGTTGCAACGATTGCTCGAATCCGTAATAGTCAGAATTGTACCCTTTCAACTTACCCTTTTTTGTAAACCGAATCACGTTTACCGCTCCGATTTGCGTCGCTTTGCGCGACAATACATCTAAAAATGGGATAATCTGCTCTTTGTAAGGAATAGTGACATTGAGCCCCGCCAAATCAGGGTTTTCCTTGAGCAGCGCAGGAAAGAGCGCTATTTCTGATAAGTCGAAATTTTCATACGAGCAGTCTAACGCACGGTCTTTGACGAACCGCTCGGTAAAATACGCTGCAGAAAATGAATGGCCGATGTTTTTACCAACCAACCCGAAACGCCGGCGTGACATTATTTGTCAAGGTGCTTGTTTACCGCATTCTGTACGAGTTTCTTGGCCCAAACGGTAGGAAACAATAACTCTAAAATGGTACGATTTTTAAAATTCAACCGCAATCCATTGCTCAGGTGAAACTTTCCCTTGTCAGTTTCATGCAGCATAAGGTACAATCCGGCCAAACGATATTCGATTTCGTATTCTTCAGGGAAATACTCGGATGCTTGCAGCAACGCGTGCACGGCACTCTCAAATTCTCCTAAAAATTGAAGGATATCTACCCAAAACAACCAGGTATCCAGCATGTAATCGCCATATTCAACGGCTTTTCTGTAACCAAACTCGGCTTCTTCGAAGAAGTTCATTTCTTTGTTGATGGTTGCGTAACGCTTCCAGTAGAATCGGTTTTCATTGTCGATACTTAAAGCCTTATTTACATAAAACAAAGCTTTCTGGAAGTTTTTCTGGCGCACGTAAAAATCTGTGATGGCAATCCAGCCCTTATCGAGCAAAGGGTCTTCGTGTACGGTCTTGTTGAAAAACTTAAGTGCCAAAGCTTTGTTACCCAGTTTTTCATGACACTTACCAATACGCAACAATGCATAAGAAGTGGGATCGTCGAGTTCAATGGTCCGGTTGTAGCTTTCAATTGCCTCCTCATATCTTTTTAGACGCTCGAGCGCTTTGGCCTTTTCCATAAAAGCGCCAAGAAATTCATCGTCGATGTAGGTGGCATATTCAAAAGCGCGCAAGGCTTCTTCGTATTTGTTAAGTCCGTAGTTGAGGCGGCCAATCTGATGCCAGGCGATCTCACTGTACGGATTCTTGTCAATGTACTGGGTCAAGTACGCGATTGCTTCTTCATTCTGGTCAAGGAATTCAAAGCAGTATACCACGTTGTACAACGCGGCCTGGTCTTCAAAGTCTTCCTCAAGGCATTTGATGAAGTTCTCTTTGGCCAGTTCAAGGTTGTCCATAAACAAATACTCCATGCCAATTAAGTTATACACATCGGCATAATCGTCTGTGTACTTCAAGGCGGTTTCAAGTAATTCAACCGCTTTTTCGTGGTTGTCGCGTTTAGAATAGATGTTGGCTTTCTGGATGTAAATTTCTTCGTTGTGGGGTTCGATGGCAAACAGTTCATTGAGGAGTTTCTCTGCCAAATCCAGTTTGTCATCATAGACCAGCATTTCTACCTGCACCAGTTTGAGGCCAGTGGATTTGGGATGCTGTTCGAGTGCTAATTTTAAGGCTTTCTTTGCTAACGACGCTTTACCCATGTCGAGGTAATGAAGAATAATCTCTTCGAATTCCTCAGAGTCAAAAAACAGTATCTTGTTGGTTTTCAACATCGATTCGAATTTCGACAAGGATAAATTATAGTCTTCTTCTTCTTCGCTGAGATGCATAGTATTTTCTTTAAAATTATCCAATCTAAAAGTAGGTAACGTCTTATTTAGTGCTGGAAAAGTTTGTAATTGTTGTGAACAAAGTAATTAACAAACCCGCTCCTAAAATCGGACTACGGCCCGACATCTGTAATAAAGGTCGAATTTTAATTTTATTGTTTAAGGCTAAAAGATTGCAAACTGGCAATCAGTTTCTTGGGTTAATTTTCTGTAAGCACTTCTTCCATCGCTTCGAGGATGATGGCGCAGCCTTCCCTGATCTCATTTTCAGAAACCGTAAGCGGCGGTGTGATTCTAATCGCGCAACTTTCAAATAGCAGCCAGAATAGAATCAACCCTTTTTCCTGGCATTTCAGAATTACCTTATTCGTGATTTCGGGATGCCGCGTCATGGCTGCCAGCATCAATCCTTTTCCGCGAATTTCGGTTATCAAAGGATGTACCAAAAGTGACCGGAACAGTTTTTCCTTTGTCAATGTTTCTGTAATAAGGTTTGTTTCAGTTATTTCTTTCAAAGTGGCCAAACTTGCTGCCGCAATGACAGGGTGACCGCCAAAAGTGGTGATATGACCCAGCTTTGGGTTGTCGCTGAGTAAATCCATATGCGCTTCAGATGCGACAAATGCGCCAACCGGCATTCCGCCGCCCATTCCTTTGCCCAATATAATTACGTCGGGAACGCAGTTATAATTCTCAAAGCCGAACAGTTTTCCGGTGCGCCCAAAACCCGGTTGGATTTCGTCGATGATCATCAGCGCACCCACTTCATCGCAACGTTTTCGCACCTTAGCAAGGAAATCATTCTCAGGTTGTATGAATCCGGCGCCGCCCTGAATGCTCTCCAGGATGATTCCGGCGGTTTTGGTCGTGATTTTTTCCAAATCCGCTTCGTTGTTGAACGTGATAAAATCGACATCTTCAATAAGCGGCCCAAACGGTTTCTTGCGTTCCTCAAATCCCATTACGCTCATCGAGCCCATCGTATTGCCGTGGTAGGCGTTGTAGCATGAAATGAGTTGTGTTCTGCCAGTCACGCGGCGCGCCAATTTTAGAGCGCCTTCGGTCGCTTCGGTTCCCGAATTCACCAAATATGTTTTTTTAAGAGGTTCTGGCAACAATGACGCAAGCAGTTTGCAGAATTCAACCGCAGGACTTTGCGAATATTCGCCATACACCATCACATGCGAATATTTATCAAGCTGTTCCTTGATCGCATCATTCACGCGTGGGTGTTGATGACCCAGCGTACAAGCCGAGACGCCAGCGACAAAATCAAGATATTGCTTACCGTTTGTGTCGTAAATGTACGAGCCAATCGCGTGCGAAACCTCCATCCCAAGTGGATAGGGTGATGTTTGGGCTTGGTATTTTAAGAAATCTGGGTTCAATGTTGAGTGTTTGAATTGTGACCCGAGGCGCAGCCGAATTGTATGGAGCGCAGCGGAATAAATGGTGTGGGCGTTCCCCTGCGGGTCGGGCTTTCCGCGGTGCGCGGCACCTTGCTGCAATCCCTAACGCGGCCTGGTGTAGCTAGGGAGTTTGCTTCTCCGTTGTTTGCTTTGGTTTAGGTTGCGGGTTGTTTTTGTCGTAATCCTTCGTTTCCTTGCGAACCTTCATCGGCGTATTCTCTTTGGCCATTTCGGCTTGGCTCGCCTTGATGATTTTTTCATTTTCTTCGTTCTCTTCTGGTGGGAAAATGTCATCCTTGGTCTTGATGCGTTCCTCTCCGCGCCAGACAAAACCGCGTAGTTTCCGGGCGTTTTCAGGCAAGTCTTTTTCTGGGTAGATGTCGCCGTCCACGTTTGTAAAGAACGTCATGGTGTCTATCGTATTGCCGTCGAGCGTGAGATTAATCTTGCTGCTCACATTTTTGTTGATGCCTATGAGTTCGTGGTCGTCGTTACGCATATAATACACGACTTCGGTGTTTTTGATGATGTCGGCCTCGTATAGTTTGTTGTCGCGGAATTTCCCATACAAATTCAAGCCTTTCACCTGATTATAGCCAGTGCCAAGCGTATCTTTTGACACCAGAAACGCATTGTTGAGTACCTTGAGCGAATCGAGTTTTTCTGTTTCTTTGTTGCCCACCAAATGCATGATGTCGCCGGTCATCTGGTTTTCAAAATTCCACAGTATCGGTCTACCGATGAGTTTGGTCAGGTTGGTTTTCTGGCTCGAATGGATCGAATCGCATTTGCCGCTCATGTCCGATTTGTAAAATCGGGCATTCTTAAATGCACGGATGATGCGGTTTTCGGGCTTTCCGGTAATCATCAAGATTTTTCCGTGAATGTAAACCGAGTCCTTTTCCATCAGATTGATTGCCACGGCGCGTTTGGTCACGAACATCGAATCCTTTTGTTTGAATACTTCGGCATAATGGCCCTTGACGATGCCTTTGTTAATGGTATCGGTAATCTTCACATTGTTGGTCGCCGACGCAAACTCGATCTTGCGGTCGTAGTACAGACTGTCGCCTTCAATCAATCGGTCTTTGTATTTGATGTAAGACTTCCTGAGGAAATGCCCCACGTTTTTCTTACTGTCGTAAAACCCTTTTTCGGTGTAAATGAAATTCTGCTCGCTGGTAATGGTCGATGGTCCAAAGAGGTAAGAATGTCCCGAATTATTGTAGTAATCGAGGTGGTTCGATTTGAGTACGTATTTGGGATTGGTAACCGTTACCGCCGTCAAAAACTGGAACTTTTTTTCATTGGCATAATACCGTCCGGATTTGCTCTTAAGTACATTGTCCTTGTTGGTAATCGTCCCGTAAGTATTGTAGTAGGCTTGTTGGATGTTGCGGTCAAAGTTGAGCGTGTCGGTCACCAGATTCATATCGGGCGAGCGCAAAGTAACGTTCCCAGTGGCATAAGCCTGTTTTACATTGCCATTGTATTCGGCGTATTTACTGTTCATGAACAAGGTATCGCCCTGAACCATACGAACATCGCCAAACGCCTTGATATAATTTTCCTTCTGGAAATAATACGCCTTGTTGCAAAACATTTTTACTCCATCATGATTGATGCGCACGTTTCCGGTGAGCAAAAAAGCATCGGGAATTTCGGTCTGGTTCACATCGGCAAAATCAGAGTATTCGATTATGATTTTCTTAGGAGCCTGCGCCCAAACGCTAGGAATTCCCAATAAAAGCAACGCAATCAAGAGGATAAAATGAATTTTATTCAATGGTTCAAATTTTTGCCAAATTTATGAAACTTCCCGCAAGCAAAGCGGGAATTAAGAATTATTTATTAGTAGCTAGGAAGTGGATTTCAAATTTTTATATTTGTAGGCTTCACCCTCAAAATGACCCGATGAAAAAAATCGTTTTAGCCGCTTGCCTGCTTTTGGCGGTATCGGCAAATGCCCAAAATAGAAACCGCAAAACCATGGACAAAAAGCAACCCGTCACCACGCAAAAAACGGTAGTCTACCAAGTTTTTACCCGATTGTTCGGAAACCAGAACACCACGAATAAACCTTGGGGAACCATCGAAGAAAATGGAGTTGGGAAGTTCAACGACTTTACCGACAAAGCGTTGTCCGAAATCAAGGACCTCGGTGTCACGCACATCTGGTACACTGGTGTTCCGCACCACGCGCTGGTTCGCGATTATACCAAATACGGCATTTCTAACGATGATCCAGAAGTCGTGAAAGGCCGCGCGGGTTCGCCTTATGCGGTCAAGGATTATTACAATGTGAACCCTGATTTGGCTGTTGATCCGGCCAAACGGCTCGAGGAGTTCGAAGCCTTAGTCGCACGTTCGCACAAAGCCGGTTTAAAGGTTTTGATTGACATCGTCCCAAACCACATCGCGCGCAAATACGAAGGCAAATCCAATCCAAACGGCGTGCGGGATTTTGGTGCCGACGACAATAAAAACGTAGAATATGCAAGGGACAACAACTTTTATTACATACCCGGACAGCCTTTCCAGGTGCCTACTTCGGATACTTACCAGCCGTTAAATGGCGAGAAAAATCCAATGATTGATGGTCAATTTGACGAAAACCCAGCCAAATGGACCGGCAACGGATCGCGTCTGGCCAAACCGGATATCAATGATTGGTATGAAACCGTCAAAATCAACTACGGCATCAAGCCCGACGGCAGCAAGGATTTTCCTGAATTGCCCGCAGGCTTTGACCATAAAGATTACAAGGAGCATTATGCGTTCTGGAAAGACAAGGACGTACCGAGTTCCTGGAAAAAATTCCGTGACATCGCCTTGTACTGGACCGCGAAAGGCATCGACGGTTTCCGTTATGACATGGCCGAAATGGTGCCGTATGAGTTTTGGAGTTACATGAATTCGTCGATCAAGATGAAAAATCCCGATGCTTTTTTGCTCGCCGAAGTTTACAATCCACAAGAATACCGCAATTACATCCACCTCGGGAAGATGGATTACCTCTACGACAAGGTAGAATTGTATGACAAGCTCAAGGCTATCGTTCAGGGAAAAAGTAACGCCGACGGTATTGCCGACATTCAAGCCGGGTTGCACGACATTGAAAAGCATATGTTGCATTTCCTAGACAATCACGACGAGCAGCGTTTGGCCAGCCCTGAGTTTGCCGGTAGCGGTTCAAATGGACGTTCCCTGATGGTATTGTCGGCTACGATCAGTACCTCGCCGGTCATGATTTATTTCGGGCAAGAAAACGGTGAACCGGGTAATGAAGATGCCGGGTTTGGGAAGCGATCGCGCACGTCGATATTTGATTACATTGGCGTCCCTACGCACCAGCGCTGGATGAACAACGGGAAGTTTGACGGAGCGCAATCCTACACCCAAGAGAAAGAGCTCCGCGAGTTTTACAAACGTCTGCTGAATTTTGCCGCCAACAGCCCTGCGATTATGGGCGAATATCAGGAATTACAACAAGTCAACCGCCACGGCACACCCAACTACGGTGAAGCAGTATATTCCTATGCCCGTTGGAGTAGTAAGGAAAGACTGTTGGTTTCGTGTAATTTATCGGCCCAAGAAACCGCCTCGTTCGAGTTAAAAATCCCATCCGAATTGTTAAAAAAGTGGCGTATCGGCGACGGACAATACGACGTAACCGAACAACTTTACGGCCGGACAAAATCAAAATTGGTGGTTAAGGACGGCGAGGGCAAGATTTGGGTCGAGCTGCATCCGTCCGAATCGGTCATCTACAAATTATAACGTTTTAAAAAGGCCGTTGAATAACACGATGCGCCAGCCATCTGGGTCTTCGTAGGTAAAACTCTTGTCCGCCCAGTAAGGATTTTCGGGAGCCACCGGCTGATATCCGGAAACCTGCAACCTTTGGTTGGCGGCCAAATATGAGGTGTCGTCCTCAAAATAAAATACCAGCAAATTCTCGCGCGTAGGTTTGGGTAAGTCGCTTTGCTTGGCGTGCTGCGTAAATTCCAGATGATATTTTTCATTTGGTATGCCAACCATCAACCCATCATAGCCATCGTGCCCTTCAAAATGCCCGATGAGAGGAAATCCTAATACCTCACAGTAAAAGGTTTTTATTTTGTGGAGTTGTGACGTGGGCCGAGCGATCCGAAATTGTACCGCGTTTGTGAATGGGTTTGCAGATTGTGCCATGATAGAAACGTATTGAAAGGTCAATAAAATTACTAGATAAAAAGATGTGGTCTTCATTTAAATTATTTTTCTGATTAAATAACTTTTTCTGAGGACAAAGCTAATTAGCAGCGCGCCAGAAAATCCTAAGAACGTCACGAGGAGCCACTTCGCCAAAGCCGGAATGGCAACCGGAAGCAACAAGTACTGAAAGGCCAGTATGCAAAACAAATGAAATAAGTAAATTCCGTAGTTGTTTTCGGATAACAGTTGGACCACATTGACAAAACGCACGGGGATTTTCTGCGCCATGGCTGGAATCACAGGCCTCTTTTTTTTCTGATTCGGCTAAACGTTTCTCGCGTCAAACCCAACATCGACGCAATATAATGCAATGGTACATGGTTAAAGAGCGTTTTATTCGATTCAAAATACAGGTCTAACCGTTGTTCTGCAGTTAGCGAAAGATGGTTGTTGACACGGTTTTCCAAATGTGCAAAACAACCCACAATAAAAAGTTTCTCCAAAGTCGTCCAATTTTCGATTTTGTCTCCAAGGGCGTCGTAGGCCGATTTAGATAAAACCATGACTTCGACATCTGTTAAAGCTTGAATATTCCAGCGTGCGGGCTCATTGAATACCAGTCCTGCCAAATCGGTAGCGAAGTAGACGCTCCTTTGCTCGGGATGTCCCCAAAATAGGTCACAATTGCATGTTCAAGTGTCGTGTACATGATCGTAAATTTAGCCGAAATTTGACTAAGGCCGAATTTTTCTGAGCGTTACTTTTAGCGATACAAACCCGATCATACCGGCAATGAGCGAGGCAACGAGAATGGCCATTTTCGAATCGTCGATGATGTGGATGTCATCGTAGGCCAATAGCGTAATGAAGATAGACATCGTAAAGCCAATGCCACCAAGGAATCCAGTGGCAAAAATGTGTTTCCACTTGACGGCTTGCGGCAATTTGCATATCCCTGCCTTTGAAGACAAATACGAAAACAGCCAGATTCCCACAGGTTTGCCCACAACCAAGCCGAGGATAATCCCTGCACTTGAGACGTGCAAAAGGTTTTGCTGCCAGCCGCTTTCTACCGGAATGCAAGTGTTTGCCAATGCGAACAACGGCAAGATTATAAATGCTACGGGTTGGTGCAGGAAATGTTGCAGCAAATGCGAGGTCGATTTTTCGCCTCCATCACCAAACGGGATTGCGAAGGCCAATAAAACGCCGGCAATCGTGGCGTGTACACCCGAATGTAGCATAAAATACCACATCGCCACGCCGCCGATCATATACGGAAAGAGGTTACGAACCTTGAAATACTTGCCCATAACAAACAAAACAACCCAAATTCCCAGAGCAATGCCAAGATTGAGCAGCGATAAATTATCGGTGTAAAAGATGGCGATGACCAAGATGGCTCCCAAGTCGTCGATGACGGCCAATGCAGTCAGGAAAACTTTTAGCGACGCCGGCACGCGTTTGCCCAAGAGAGACAAAATCCCGACGGCGAACGCGATGTCTGTAGCCATTGGTATGCCTGCGCCTGCTTGTGTTGGCGTGCCAAAGTTAAATAAAAGGAATATTCCAGCAGGGATCAACATGCCTCCGAGCGCCCCAAAAATCGGTAGTGACGCAGTTTTAAGGTCAGACAATTCACCAATGAATATCTCGCGTTCCAACTCTAACCCAATCAGCAAAAAGAAAATTGCCATCAGTCCGTCGTTGATCCATTCGGCCAACGTGTGGCTGCCCAACTCCTGATTCCAAAAATTCACAAAATGTTCGCCACCGGTAATGTTAGAAAAATACAACGAGAAAGCGGTGGCGAGCAACAAAACGATACCACCCGACTTTTCGCTCTCAAAAAAGGCATTGAATAATTTTGTGGCTTTCATGTGGTGCAAGGGTTTAGATGTCGTTGGCTACTTGACAATCGTTTGTTTGCGGTCTGGCCCCACCGATATAATCTTAATCGGGACTTCGACTTCTTTTTCAATGAATTCGATATACGATTTCAATTCGGTTGGCAATTCGTCGTAGGTAGACATTCCAGTCAAATCGGCTTGCCAGCCCTTGAATTCCTTATAAACCGGTGTAACGTTTTCGGGTTCGATGTTGTAAGGTAAGTGGTCAATTTGGGCGCCTTGGTAATTGTAAGCGGTACAAACTTTTAAGGTTTCAAAACCGCTGAGTACATCGCCTTTCATCATCATCAGTTGCGTCACGCCATTGATGCGGACTGCATATTTCAAGGCCACCAAATCGAGCCAGCCGCAACGTCTTTTGCGTCCGGTGACCGAGCCGAATTCATTCCCGATTTTGGCCATGGTTTCTCCGGCTTCGCCAAAGTCCTCGGTAGGGAATGGGCCGCTGCCCACGCGCGTGGTGTAAGCTTTAAAGATTCCGTAGACTTCCTTGATTTTATTGGGAGCGATCCCGAGTCCTGTACAAGCACCGGCGGCAGTAGTATTGGATGAAGTGACAAACGGATACGTCCCAAAATCCACATCGAGCAAAGAACCCTGCGCACCTTCGCACAAGATAGATTTCCCGGCTTGCTGCGCTTGGTGTAAATATTCCTCGCTGTCGATGAAAGTGAGCTTTTTGAGGTCTTCGATCGCGTCAAAGAACTCCTTTTCAAGTTCTGCTAAATTGTATTGGATGGCCACGTCATAGAACGCAATCATCGCTTCGTGCTTGTCGGCGAGTTGTCTGTAACGTTCCTTGAAATCGGCGAGTTCAATGTCGCCTACGCGGATGCCGTTGCGCCCGGTTTTGTCCATATACGTCGGGCCGATGCCTTTAAGCGTAGAACCGATTTTGGCTTTGCCTTTGGCGGTTTCGGATGCTGCATCGAGCAAACGATGTGTAGGCAGGATCAAATGTGCCTTGCGCGAAATGATCAATTTGTCTTTGAGATTGAGGTTGAATTTGGCAAGCCCATCGACTTCACTTTTAAAAACCACGGGATCAATCACGACGCCGTTGCCGATGATGTTAATGGAATTCGTGTGGAAAATCCCCGACGGAATGGTACGCAACACGTGTTTGATGCCGTCGAACTCTAAAGTGTGTCCGGCGTTTGGGCCGCCCTGGAAACGCGCGATGATGTCATAGTTCGAGGTAAGCACGTCGACGATTTTTCCTTTGCCTTCGTCGCCCCATTGTAATCCTAGTAGTAAGTCTGCCATTAGTAGTGGTGTTGTTGTTGTGTGTTTATGTAGTTCGTAATTCAAAGTTTGTTATTCAACATTCGACATTTTTTTTTGAATGTTGAACAGAAGATCAACCAACAACGAATATTGAAGTTTGCCGCAGTGTAAGCGTTAGGGATTGAACAATTGTTTGAGCTCTTTTGCGAAGCATGAGCAAAAAGCGAGTGTGAAAGCCCGGGCCGCAGGCAACGCCCAGCTAATTATCAATTGTCAATTATCCATTGTCAATTGCTTTGCGCTTGTTGCCGTAGAGGTACAACGAATGGTTGTGGATCTCAATATCAAAAATCTCCTCAATGGTTTTTTTAATCGATTGGATGCGCGGGTCACAAAACTCAATCACCTCGCCCGAGTCGGTCATGATGATGTGGTCGTGATTCTTGTCAAAATACGATTTCTCGTAATGCGCCTGGTTTTGCCCAAACTGGTGTTTGCGGACCAGTGCGCAATCAAGCAACAATTCAATGGTATTGTACAAGGTGGCGCGGCTCACGCGATAGTTCTTGTTTTTCATTTTGAGGTAGAGATGCTCAATGTCAAAATGGTCCTCGCTATCGTAAATTTCCTGAAGGATGGCGTAGCGTTCGGGCGTTTTCCGGTGGCCTTTGTTCTCCAAATACATCGTAAAAACGTTCTTTACGATCTCTTGGTTTTTACTGTTATCGGTGGAAATGAGTGTCATGCGGCAAAGGTAAGTCTTTTAGTCGAAAGTCAAAAGTCAAAAGTCAAAAGTTGAAAGTGCCGCAAAGTTTTAGACGAATAATTCACAGCAGATTTGTAAATTGAAGTTGGGCGTTGCGCTGGCTGGAGTTTTTGGAGTTGCTTGGAGTTTGTTAAAGCCATCGCCGGGCTTTCCGCTATATCTTTTGCTCATGCTTCACAAAAGGATGCCGCTTTAATCCCTAACGCAAACGCGGTTCCTTTCGGTGTCAATTACCAACTTCAGCTTCCATTTTCTCAAGCGTTTTCGCCATCCGCTCAATCTTTTCCTCTTCGGTCTTGGCCGAGAAGATCCAATCGGTGATTTCCTTCTTTTTCTTGTCGGGATAACTTTCAAAATGCTTGAGCAGCTTGGGTTCGTCTTGCAGGCAAAGCAAAAAATCCTCGGGAATGATGCTTTGCGGCTCGTCGAGATACAGGGTGATTTTCACGGTGTCGCCCGCTTCTTTGTTGATCGCCTTTCGGATTTGGGTCTTCACGGCGAGGAATGTCCCTTTTTTCATCGCCCAAATATTGAAATCCTTAAGCTCGTAGGTGTCGATGAAGCCGCGTACGCGTACCGTCGTGCTGCCTTTTTTTCTGGGCAAATGCGGCATGGCCGGCATCGTGACAAAAGTCCAGCCGCCTTTGGTGTCGGGCTTTTGCAGCAGGCAATGGTCATCAAAGAAAGGTTGTTCCATTTGTCATTGTTGTAATTAACTGAAAGGCGTCAGGGAAACCGTTCCGAATTTCCAATCCGATACGAATCCAAAAATAAGGAGGAATAAAAGGTAAAGCTCGGCGCAAATCAGCCCAAAAAACAGTACGAGCCGCCAAGCCATTCCCCAGACAGCATAGTCGCTGCCAAACGCATTGATGTAGCCGTAACACACATAAACCAAAAGAATCAACGTAACCACCATGCTGGCAACGGTACCGTTGAGATTCAAAAAGTTGTTTATAGGGAAATAAAGGTTACTCAGTGTAGCAATCAACAATAGCCCAAGAAGAATCATGCCTGCAAGGATAGCATGTTCACTCAGGTTGAGTTTCCTGCGACCAAATAGCATAAAGCTGTTGAGTGCTGCAAACGGAACAAATAGCAGTAAAATGAGCTTGCTTTTCTGCGAGATGATTTCGTCAATTTTGCGGCTGGCTTCATTGGGATAGATTTTTTCGGGCTCCAGTTGTGCGGTATCCGTAAAAAAAAGGTCGCCGATGTGCCGCGTGAACAGCATCAAACCAATCGTGAGCAAAATCAGGTAAAACACATTGTAATACCGAATCCTTTTTCCTGAAATGTAATCCAGTGCGGCTTGCCCCGGCCTAAACAAAGACTCCTTGGCCGTGAACAAAATGCCCTTGTCTAAATGAAACGTGCCGTGCAACAAATCGTGAAGGATGAAATGCTTGAACGAAATGCGGTGCGTGTCGGCTTTTTGTCCGCAACCCGAGCAAAATCGGTCAACGAGTTCTTTGTTGCAATTCAGGCAGGTATTGGCAGACATTCGGCTTAGGTTTTATTGACTCGTGTTACTTTCTCGATGCCGTCTATTTTCTTGATGTTATCGATCAGTTTCTTAAGGATGATGTTATTCTGTACGATCACCGTCACCTGGCCGTTGAAAATCCCCGCCTCGCCACTGAGCGAGATGCTCTGGATGTTCACGTGCATATTGTTCGAGATGACTTTGGTGAGTTCATTGGTCAATCCCATGCTGTCCATGCCGGTGATGTGCAGGATCGCCTTGAATTCCTGTTGCGAGGAGTCGATCCAACGCGCCATGATGATGCGGTAGGCGTAGTTGGATTGTAAGGAGATGGCATTCGGGCAATCTTTCTTGTGTACTTTAATCCCTTCGTTGATGGTTACAAAACCAAACACTTCGTCGCCGGGAATGGGGTTGCAGCAGGTAGAGAGTTTGTAATCGAGTTTGTCCTGGTCTACCCCAAAAACGAGCATGTCATAATTGTTAGAAATGACCTGTTTGTGGATGTCTTCGTCGGCCGTCTGCGCTTTTCGCGTAATCTTGCTCTTAAAGAAATTCATGAGCGTATTGCTCTTCTGTGCCGCGTAATCCTTGAGTTGCTGGTTTTCTATGGTTCCGATACCCACGCGGTAAAACAAGTCCAGGCTGGTCTTGAGCCTAAAGAAATTCACGAGCTCGTTGATGACCTGCTCGTTGATGGTAATCTTAAGGTGCTTGAGTTTTCGGGTAAGCAATTCCTTGCCTTCCTCGGCAATCTTCTTGGTATTTTCGTTGAGGACGTTCCTGATTTTGTTCTTGGCACGCGAAGTGGTCACAAAGTCAAGCCAGTTTGCCGTGGGTTTTTGGTTGGGCGAGGTGATGATTTCAATCTGGTCGCCGCTTTTGAGCTCGGTGTTGAGCGGGACGAGTTTGCCGTTGACCCTGGTTCCGCGTGTCTTGATCCCAATTTCGGAGTGGATCGAGAACGCAAAATCGAGCGAAGTCGCGCCCTTGGGCAACGATTTGATTTCGCCTTTGGGCGTAAACACGAAGATTTCCTTGGCGTAGAGGTTCATCTTGAAATCCTCTACAAAATCTACGGCGTTGGTTTCTGAGTTTTCGAGTGCTTCCTTGAGCAGGTTGAGCCAGACATCCAATCCGCTTTCCTCGGTGGCGCCTTGCTTGTATTTGTAGTGTGCCGCGTAGCCTTTCTCGGCAATTTCATCCATACGTTCGCTGCGCACCTGGATCTCTACCCAGCGCCCTTTTGGTCCCATCACCGTGATGTGCAGAGCCTCGTAACCCGTTGACTTGGGCGACGAAATCCAGTCGCGCAGACGGCTTGGGCTTGGGCGGTAATGGTCTGTGACGATAGAATAGATTTTCCAGGCGATGAATTTCTCGTCATGCGGATTGGATTTGTACACAATACGCAACGCAAATTTGTCGTACACCTCGTCAAAGCTCACATTCTGCGCTTTCATCTTGCGGCGTATAGAATAGATCGATTTGGGTCTACCCTTAATGGCGTAATCCACGCCTTCCTCGTCGAGCGATTTTTGCAATACATCAGAAATATCCTTGATGTAGGCGTCCTGTTCTTCCTTGGTTTCCTTGATTTTGCTCACGATGTCGTTATACACAGCGGGCTCGGTATATTTCAAACCCAAATCCTCGAGCTGGCTCTTGATGTTGTACAAACCCAAACGGTGGGCGAGTGGCGCGTAAATGTAAAGGGTTTCGGACGCAATCTTAACCTGTTTGTGTTCGGGCATCGATTCCATGGTCTGCATATTGTGCAAACGGTCGGCGAGTTTGATGAGGATTACACGCACGTCATCGTTCAGAGTAAGCAGCATCTTGCGGAAATTCTCGGCCTGCATAGACACGTTCAAATCCTTCTGGACTTGGGAAATTTTAGTCAATCCTTCTACGAGCTGCGCCACTTTGGGGTTGAACATCCGTTCAATGTCGGCTACGGTGATTTCGGTATCTTCTACTACGTCGTGCATGAGCGCTGCCGCAATTCCGGTCGCGCCGAGTCCAATCTCCGAAGCCACGATCTTGGCCACGGCAATCGGATGAAAAATATAAGCCTCTCCCGATTTACGGCGCTGGTCCTGGTGGGCATCCACAGCCACGTCAAACGCCTTGCGGATGAGTTTCTTGTCATCGGGCGACAGCGTTTGGTAACTGATGCGCAAGAGTTCCTTATATTCCTTGGCAATCGCTTTGTTTTCCTTTTCTATATCAATTTCAACCATGGTGGTAGTTCAATTTTGGCTTTGCCTAAAAGTAAAGATAAGATTTGAAATGTGCAAGGTTTTTTGGGCGTTGCCTTTCACACCGGCCTACGCGCCTGCTGGCTCCTCACTAAAACAGTCCACTGGACTGTTTCTTTACGTTCGGCCCTGGCCCGCGCTATCCGCTCTATCTTTGGTTTCTTAAAGAAAGAAACCAAAGGATGCCGCTGCTATCGCTAACGCGCTAACCGGATATTTAGTGATGATTGACGAACCTGCCATTAATTATAGGATTTAAGAGCATGATTGGCAAAATGATATTCAAAAAGAGCAGTAGTAATCCCAGCAATGCGTCGGTCATATTGGCTAGCGGCGGTGCTATGCCACGACCTGACCAAGGACGAAAATGCCTTTTCCTTATTTTTACGGAGAAAAAATCGAATACTCTTATGAGAAAAATCAATATCAGCGGAAAAAGGAAACTACCGCTTTGCACAGAATAATTTGTCAATAACCCGAATGCCGCCCAACCCAAGCAAATTGTAAAGTTCAATAATAACCGATTGCTCTCAAAGAAATTTTTTATATTCATAATTGAACCACAGCACATAAAATATGTAGCCCATAGATATTAAAAATTCAAAGAATTGTAAATTCGTCATTTGATCTTTAATTCGGCATCGGCTTCACCAAAGTAAAATCCAAATCCTGAAAGTCATAGCTAAAGTCTGTCAGTGGTGAAATCGGATCCATTTTAAGGTTGGTGTGGTCTTCAGAAAATTTCAGGAACGCATCGGCAAGGAAACTGCGGTTGTTCCATTTCACGGCAAAAGTGTTGTCTTTGTAGAAAAAAACTTCGCCGACCAATTGTGGCGAACGCCTCGATTCAAAATACAATTTCCCTTTCTTTTCGGTAAGGACAATCTCGCCAAACCAATTGTCTTTGTAGGTTCCGTCGTATTTTTTTGGGTCGGTTTTGATTTTGTCTTTTTGGTTTTTGGCTACGGTTTGCCATACTTCTTCAGAAATCTTATCGGCATTATCTTCTTTCTCCTTGCGCTGGCTACTGTATTTCACGACATAATCTTCCGATTGTATGCCCAGATAACTGTCCTTGATTGTATTGGTAATCGCATGGAATGCCGCGCCCGATTGCTGGTTGGTAAGCACGATAATTCCCAAATTCAACTCGGGCAGTAAAGTGACCTGCGTCACGATGCCGTCCAGACCACCGGTGTGCCCAACCTGCAAAGTACCTTTCACATCGGTGAGTTGCCAGCCCAGCCCATAGTTTTTAAAATGCGAATTGTAGGGTGGATTCGGCGGACAATCCTCGATGGTTTGCGGTGTCCACATTTGTTTGTGTTGCTGTTCGCTGAACAGTGATTTCTCTTTTTTCGCGCCGTATTTTCCTTGCTGTAATTGCAGGATGGCCCATTTGCTCAAATCGCTCACACTAGAATAAATCCCGGCAGCGGGATCAAAAGTCGTGCTCTTGTAACGCACAATCGCCTTGAGCTTACCATCGGTGGGGACATGCGGTGTGATTACATTTGTCGTGTCTTTCAATCGGGTAAAACTCGCCGCCGAATGGCTCATTTCAAGCGGCTTGAGTATGCGTTCGTCAATGAATTCCTGCCAGGTTTTCCCGCTGGCGCGATGCAGTACTTCGCCGGCCACAATGTACAGCAGGTTGTCGTAGTCGTATTTGGTGCGGAATGCCGAAACCGGTTTGAGGTATTGCAAATTGTGTATGATGTCGGCTGTCGTGAAATTGTTCCCATCGGGCCAAATCATCAAATCACCTGCGCCAAGGCCAAGCCCGCTGCGGTGCGTGAGCAAATCCCGAATCGTGAATTCGTTGGTCACGTAATCGTTGTACATCTTGAATTCGGGGATGTATTTCCTGACTGGATCGTCCCACTTGATTTTGCCTTCATCGACGAGTATCGCCAATGCCGCTGTGGTAAAGGCTTTGCTGTTGGAGGCAATCCCAAATAAAGTATTTTCATCGACTTTTTGGTTGGTCACAATCGACCGCACACCGTACCCTTTTGCATGTACGACTTTCCCGTCCTTGACCACGGCAACGGCGATGCCCGGTACCTCAAACGTTTTGAGCGCACGCGCTACGACTTCGTCAATCTTTTCGACGCTGAGTTGCGCAAAGGCGTTGCCGTAACAAATCGCCACCAAAACCACTAAACACTTTTTCATACTTTAAAAAATATCATTTAAAATCACGCTGTCTTTTGGCCTCGAAGATCAAAATGGCAGCGGCAACAGAAACGTTCATCGAGTCAATTTCACCTTGCATCGGGATAATGATGTTGTGGGTAGCGGCGTCGCGCCACGCATCAGTAAGTCCGGTAGCTTCGGTACCAACGACCAGGGCAGTAGGATTCGTATAGTTTTGGGTATGATAAGGGGTCGAATTTTGTAAGGTGGCGCAATAGAAATTGATTTTCTTTTGCTGTAAGAATCTTATGATTTCCTCTGTACTTCCCGTGGCTATCTGGTTGGTGAACAAACCACCCACGCTCGAGCGTACGATATTGGGGTTGTACAAGTCGCTTTTGGGGTTGGCGATGATAACGGCGTCAAGGTTGGCCGCATCGGCAGTACGCAAAAGTGCCCCAATGTTTCCCGGCTTTTCGGGCGCTTCGGCAACCAGGATTAACGGGTTTTGAGACAATTGTAAATCCTGTAGTCTTAGCGGCTTTGTTTTCGCAACGGCTAGTATGCCTTCGGTGGTGTCGCGGTAAGCGAGTTTTTGGTAGACCTCTTTGGTGATCTCAATGAGCTGGATTCGTGGCGAAAGCGCAGCAAGCTCGGCCTCACTAACCAATTCGGGTAAAAATAGGATGCTTTCTATTTCATAGTTTCCTTTGATGGCGAGTTCAATCTCGCGCTTGCCTTCAATTAGGAAAGTCCCGGCCTGTTTGCGCGCCTTTGCTTTTTCCTGCAACTGCACCAAAGATTTGATAAACGGATTCTGTACGGATGAAATTTGTTTCAACGAAAAAAAGCTAGGTTCTAAAGCGCTAAGGTACTGCCTTTTTTAGAAAAAAAAACTACAAAATGCCGCGCGCCTTGATTTCCAGGTATTTGTTGATGCTGTCCAGCGTGAGATTTTCTGGCTGGGTAAGTACCGAGTAAATCCCGTATTTTTTAAGTTCGCTAACAATGAGGCGCTTTTCGAACGCAAATTTCTCGGCGATGACCTTGTCGTACACGTCCTGAATGGTCTCTGTTTTTTTCTGTATGAGTGCGTCGAGCTCGGTATTATTAAAGAAAACCACCACCAATAAGTGGCTTTTGGCGATGCCTTTGAGGTAAGGCAACTGCCGGTGCAGGCCGTCGAGCGTCTCAAAATTGGTGTACAGTACAATGAGGCTGCGTTGGTTCACGTTCTTTCTGATATCGGCATACAAACGGCTAAAATCACTCTCAAAAAAGTCGGTTTTGATGTTGTACAACGTCTCTAGGATTTTCTGCATCTGTGACGAGCGTTTCTCGGCAACGACTCGGTTCTCAACCTTTTTAGAGAACGCAAACATACCCGCCTTATCTTGTTTTTTGAGGATCACGTTCGATAAAACCAACGTCGTATTGATCGCATAATCCAACAAACTCAAGCCATTGAACGGCATTTTCATCACGCGCCCTTTGTCTATCACCATATATACCGATTGCGATTTCTCGTCCTGGAATTGGTTGACCATGAGCGCGTTTTTCTTGGCCGTGGCGTTCCAGTTGAGCGTGCGCAAATCGTCACCTTGCACGTATTCCTTGATCTGTTCAAACTCCATCGTGTGCCCAATGCGTCTGATTTTCTTGATGCCGTACTGAAACAGGTTGTTCGAGAAGGCTATCAAATCATATTTGCGCAACTGGATGTACGACGGATAGGTGGGTACCATTTGCCGGTTGTCGAATTGAAACCGCCTCGAAACCAATCGCAAAGGCGACGAGACATACACATTGAGGTTGCCAAATTCGTAAGCGCCGCGCGCGGTGGGTCGCAGTTCATATTGAACGCTGTCTTGCGATGAAGCCTTGATTTTCCTTACAATCTTAAAATCCCTAACCTGAAACTGAAACGGAATCTCATCAATGACCGTCACTAAAACAGGGAAGGTGTAATAGTTTTTAAGCTGCACCAGAATAGGGTTTTGATCACCGTTCGATAGCTTTTCTGGCGTGTGCCGCGACGCCGAAATCCCGTTGTGGGCGAGAAACAAAATCAGCAGGTCGAGCGCAAACAAAGTCAGCAGCATATAAACCAAATACCAAACCGCGTTGTAAAGCACCGGAAACAAAAACGCACAAGCAAACAACCCGATGATGCCGAGCAGCACGTAGAAAAATAAGTTGTTGATATAAAGTTGCCTGATGAATTTCAAGGTTGTCGTTTTGGTTTTGGGTGGCAGCTTACAGCCTAAAGCCTAAAGCTTATAGCCTAGACCCAAAAAATTATCGTGGGATTTCTACCATTTCAAGGATTTGACGAATAATCTCGCTGCTGCTGATGCCTTCCATTTCACGTTCGGGTGCCACGATCACGCGGTGTTGTAAAACCGGGATTGCTGCTTCCTTGATGTCTTCTGGCGTCACAAAATCACGTCCGTGGAGCGCTGCAAAACCTTTGGCGGCGTTCAATATCGCAATCGAGGCGCGCGGTGACGCACCCAAATACAAAAAGCCATTTTCACGCGTATTGACGACGATTTTCGCGATGTATTCCACAAGTTGCGGTTCGATGACGACCTGCTTGACCAGCGACTGGTATTTACGGATTTCGCTCGAAGATAAAACCGATTGGATGTTTTCAAGTTTGCCGTGATCCTGCAACGAATGTTCGCGCTGGATAATGGTGATTTCCTCAGCAAGTTTCGGGAAATCGATGGATATCTTAAACAAAAAACGGTCGAGTTGTGCTTCGGGCAAACGATAGGTTCCTTCCTGCTCAATCGGATTTTGCGTAGCGATGACCAAAAACGGCGTATCCATAATGTAGGCCGAACCATCAATCGTAATTTGGCGTTCTTCCATGACTTCAAACAGTGCGGCTTGCGTTTTGGCGGGTGCGCGGTTGATTTCGTCAATCAGGATCAGGTTGGAGAAAATCGGGCCTTTGCGAAACTCAAACTCCGATTTCTTGAGGTCAAAGACAGACGTTCCCAAAATGTCCGACGGCATCAAATCTGGCGTGAATTGTATCCTGCTAAAACCAATATCTAGCGTGCGTGCGAGCAGTTTGGCGGTGATGGTTTTGGCTACGCCGGGAACACCTTCTAGTAATACGTGACCGTTGGCCAGAATCGCCACGAGCATTTGATCGACCATCTTGTGCTGGCCCACAATCACGGTTTCTATCTGCTGGCGGATGTCGTTGATGTGCGCGAGCAATGGCGCAAGGTCTATGCGCGATTCAAAATTGACGTTGTCGTTTGCTGCCGGTTCGTGTTGGATGTTTGGTATATTTTCGGGTTGTTGGTTCTCTTCCATATTTTAGTTCTTAAATTTTACTTTATGGTTTTGGCTGTAAGCTTGCAAGCTACAATATTTTTTCAATCGCGTTGTTAATCTGTATCAGGTCTTCGGCGACGCTGTTATGTGGGCTGCGACGGTGCGTATTGATCAGGAAAACCGCCTGTTTGATGTCGTGCAATTCCTTTCCCGACTTGAGGTGCAGTTTCTTCACGAATTCATCGTCGAGCTTTGTGGTATCAATCAAATATTCATTGCGGATTTTCTCGAGGAAATAAATGATCTTTTTATTGATGATGTTGTCGTGGTCGCCTTCCTGAAAATAAAGATTCCCAATCGATTTGGTAAAATCTATCGTAGTATTGCCCAGTGGCGAGATGATAGGAACCACCCGCTGCTTGCGTTTGGCATTGAATAAAATAAACACCAGCATACCCAGCAAAAATAAATACCAGGCCCATTTGAGCGCGGGTTGGCTGGTAATGTAACGCAAGGGTGAATCTGAAATGACCTCGCCGTCCTGCTGTTTCCTGAACCAAAAAACATTGCCTTGCGGCACATAAGACAGTACCTTTTCGGCGTATTGGTAATGATCTTTCTTGAGCAGGTGAAAGTTGGTAAAGGCCGTGGGCTGCGTATGCAAAAAGACCTCGCCGTTTTTATACTGTACCTTGATGAAATTCACGCGTGTACTGTCGCCACTTTGGTAGCCAAGGACCGTCGTGTTGGTCGAATCGATTTTCGCGAAATAGTTGTTGCCCACGCCCTCAAGGATATTGTACTTATTGCTGCCGAGCTTGGGATTCGCCACCCAATTGAAAATGCTGTCCGAATATTTGAAGTCGGCGTCCATTTCCACGTGCAAAGAATCGAGCAGTTCATCGGGCAGCACACGTGCACTTAGGAAAGCCGAGTTGCCGTGACTCACGAAATAGCAAATTTCCTTGACCGATTCGCTGTCGAGGTTGGAATACTGGTTGATATTGAAGATACAACCTTTCACCTTGTAGTCATTGACAAGTGAGTCGTAATCGTACAACGACTCCAGGTATTCATACGGCGTGACGTTGTGCCGGGTTAGCTTACGTCCTTTTAGCAATTGGTCTATCTCATGGTCAAAAACGTAGAGCCCAAACGGAATCTTGTCGGTAACCGAGTACGTAGGCGTCCAGTTTATGGGCTTGGGCTGGGTACTGTCATAAGCAATCGTACCGATTAAAATCAGCAGCAGCAAGCCCACATATATTTTCACCTGCCTATTCATGTCCTACTGATTGGATTGCGGCTTCAAAAGCAGCGCGTGTTTTATCATAAGTGGTGTCATCGAGCTCGAATTCGCCGTACCAAACGTAGTCATACAAATATGAAACGTAAGCAAAACGGTCTTTGGCCGCCGCAGTTTTGATTTCGCGATAATAATCCGAGTTGGTCTTTTCAATGTCCCATTCAATCAACTGCCGGTCGGTCATCTTTTGGAGCAGCCACAAATAATAATAGCGGATCACAAGCCTTTTGTCGCCCGATTGCTGCGCGTTTGCGATGAGCTTCTTAAAATCCTGTAAGTGTAGGTTGTTTTCTATATCGTCGTAGCGGATGATCTTCGCGTCTGAACTCTTTCCAAAAATCCAACGGCCTTCCTTGTTGAGCAGTGCCTTGGCAATCAGGTAAATCACCAAGACGACAATGAGTACGGCGATGCTTTTGAGTACGATCTCTACGGCATGCATCGAATCGGTATCGTTGGTGAAATTGAAGAAGTTCCTGAAAATATCGGCGAGCCATTCCTTGAATCGGTCCCAGGCGTTTTTCTCGGGCGCTTTGAATTCATAGATGAATTCGGCGTCACGGTATTTTTGTTTGAAGTCCTTAGGGAAGGTGTTTAAGGTGATTTGCGAGGAATCGACAGCGGGAATGGGTAAAGCTCCGGCATCGACCGTGATTGGGTTGTCCTGCGCACTCGCGTTCAGAGACCATAGACAGACCAATAAAAACAGCCATTTACCCACGAGCTGCCTGTGTTTTTTGATGTACCACAAATGGATAAATCAGATAGTAATAGGTTATGGCGAACAAAGTTCCTAAAATAATCAGGCTACTCAGCCAATTTTCCATGTCTATAGAATAGCGCGTGATGAAACCTTCAAGGAAACCCGCCGAAATCGTAAACGGGAACGTGCTCAGGAAAATCTTAAGCCCGTGCTTAAACCCAATCTTGAACGAATTCATGCGCGAATACGTCTTTGGAAATAGAATAGAGGCACCCAGTATAAAACCTGCAGTGGCTTCGATTACAATCGCGAAGATTTCCATCGCACCGTGGATCCAGATGCCGCGCACGCTTTCCCAAAACACGCCCTGCTGGTAAAAGAAATACTGAAAGGCGCCCAGCATGAGTGAATTCTGTAAAAAGATATAGAAAGTACCCACACCACCCAGGATACCGTACATGAAACATTTGGTGCCCACGTATAAATTGTTGAGCGTGATACCTATGAAACTGCCCCAATTACTGCCCGATTTGTAGACCGCCACAGGGTTACCTTCCTTAATGTTTTCTAGTGTCATGTTGACATAGCCGTCGCCGAGGATCAACCGTACAAAATCGGCATCGTATCGCGCCGAAACCACGCCCATAGCCACGGTGGCAAAAAACAATGCAAAAGCGTATACGAGGTAGCGTTTGTATTGGTAAAGAAGCAACGGGACTTCGGTCTCGAAAAAGTATCTCAAGCGGTTGCGCTCGGTGCGTTTGGTCTTATAGATTTTCTGGAACACCTGAGAGGCCAGGTAATTCAGGTAAATGACCGTCTTACTTTTGGGGTAATAAGTTTGTGCGTAAGACAGGTCGTTGACCAAATGGATGTAGAGGCTCGCCATTTCATCAGGATTTTTTTTAGATTTACCAAAAATGGCCAACTCAAATTCGAGCCATTTTGCTTTATTTTGTTTTATGAAGGCGACTTCTCTCATTGAGGCTAAAATATAAAATATGTCAGAACTTACGATCAATACCACCCAAAATGTCAACATAAATTTTACGGCCGCAACGGTAGGCGACCGCATACTCGCGTGCCTGATTGACCTGGCCATAAAAACGGCCTACTATATCGTGATTTACGGCGTGTTCTTCTACTGGCTGGGTATGGACCAGATTTTGGGACGTATGGACGATTGGTCGCGTATCGCGGTGGTGCTTATTTTCTTCCTCCCGGTGATGCTGTACTCCATCACGCTCGAGAGTTTGTTCGAGGGGCAGAGTTTCGGTAAGAAACTGCTGCGCATCAAAGTGGTCAAGATCGATGGGTATCAGGCCAGTTTTGGTGATTATCTGATCCGTTGGTTTTTCAGGATTATCGATATCTCGATGCTCAATGGCATGGTCGCGCTGATTGCCATCATCTCGAGCAAAAAAAGCCAACGTTTAGGCGATATGACGGCTGGAACTGCGGTGATTACGTTGCGCAACAAGGTGACCATCAACAGTACGATACTTGAAGATATCGGGCAGGAATATGTGCCGGTGTATCCGCTGGTGATCAAATTGTCTGACAATGACATGCGGATTATTAAAGACACTTTTCAATTCGCGCGTGCCAAAAATGATTTAGAAACCATGGAGAAACTCAGGCTGAAGATTGAAGCCGTGACGGGAATCAAAAAGCAGTTGTCGGGTACCAACGCCGACTTTATCAATACCATCCTTAAAGACTACAATTACTACACGCAAAACATGTAATCAGCTGCGGGTCAGGTACACAAAGCCCGTTAGTGGTTGGGGATAGTCGGGATCGTTGAGTTCGAGGGTATAGAAGTAAGTCCCGTCGGGCACGTGAGCGTGACTAATCCTGGTGCCGTGGTTTACCTCGCCGTCCCAATCCGCCGAATGGTTGTCGCCAGTCCAGACCTTAAAACCCCAACGGTTGTAAATCGACAGCCTGAAATGGGTAAACACATCGCGCAAGCCTTCAATGAAAAAGGTATTGTTGTAAGCATCGCCATTGGCCGACACAAAATTGTAGACGATTGGCGGGCATTTCCTGGTGCGCAATTCAAACGACGTGACGTCGTAGCAACTGCCGTTGTCAACCTTTACAAAAATAACCATCGGCGTGTTTGGCGCGTTGTAATTTTGGATGTCGGTGATGACATTCTGGTTGGCTTGCAAATCCGCGATCGAAGCGTAAAAGGAAACCAAACGCGGCGGACTCGCCTGCAACAGGTTCTCATAAGCAGAGAAATTGAACAGCCCTTTTCCGAGACCTTTGTTGCAACTCCATAAAGGCGGCAAGGCTGGCAATGGTGCTGCGCTGCCAAGCGATACATTGATGCGGGTGTTGTTGTTGGCTTCGTTGCTTTCAATGACCACGCCGTGCGAGTTGCCGTCGTCGTCTACTACAAAAACCAACTCGAAACTATCGGGAAAGTCGTCGGGAACCGCAATGGATACAGTGCCTGATTCGCTGCCGTTGATGGCAATAGGAGCGAGGGTTTGGGTTTGCGCGAGTAAAATTCCGTTAGCGTAGATGGCAATCGGGACACCGGCCTGCAGCACATTGGAGGCATTCACGTTGTACACAGAATAATCTGCGTTGACTATCTGCGAATTGCAAGGCACACGTATCTGATCTATGGCGATGGTGGCGTCGGGTAGTTGGCTGTTGAGTTTGGTCACGATGCAATTGATCATCACAAAATCCTGCCCCGAAGTCAATTGTATGTTGGCCGAAGTATCCCCGATATGGATATTGTTCTGGATGTCGTACACGTCAAGATCCATATTGTATAAGGTGTCCGAACCCGTAAAACTATTGGTTCCATTGAACGCGTTGTTGGACGGATTGAGCGTATTCTGCAAGACGTTGCCATTGATAGAAAGCGTTTCGTTGACCGAGATATTTTTGTCGCCCTCCCAAGCCACAAATCCAATCTTGGCGCCTACATTGTCAATCACATTGAGGTTGCCCAAGGTGATGTTGATGGTATTGGGGACACCTTCGAGCCCGTCGTAAATATTGATTTGGTTGAGTGGCAGGTTTGGATTCTCGTAAACGATGACAATGGCCCAACCTCCAAAGTTACCGCCCGATGGGCAATAAGGGTCGATGATTGCCGTGAGGTCGAGCTCTGAAAGCGTGTATGTGCCATCGCCGGTTGCCATTACCTGAGTGGTAACGTCTGTGAATGCAGCAAAACACGGCAAGCCCCGCGGATTGACAATGTTAAAAATGCGTTGGGCAGCAATGTCCTGCCCGTTGAGTTTGACATTGAAATCGCCACTGCCAGAACCGGCCCAATACAAATATGCATTTTGGATGCTGTTGCCCGAACCCAGATTGAGTGTGGCCGATGAACTGTTGAGGATGGTGCAAGGTGGGCTTGGTTGCCCGACAATACTGTTGTTCTCTATCGAATTGAGTGTATTGCCAATGAAAACGAAATCGTAACGCCCACTGAATTGTGTGTAAAGCGAGACCTCTTGTGCAAAAGCCGCACTTGAAACCCATACAGCCACAATAAACAAGAAGAGATGTAGTTTTGTTTTCACGGCACTTTTTTAGGAGCTTAAAAATACGTATTTTTTATAAGGATTTTAAAAATTAGCCGGTTAAAAACAAACGCGTAGAAATATTTGAGTAAATTTCGACGCCTAATACTACTCGATTGAAACATATCAAAACCATCGCCCGGACTCCGCTTTTTAAAGTCACTTCGTTAAATGGCGCGAGTGTTTTGCTCAGGATTGGGAGCGGGTTGATCACTTCTAAATTACTCGCCATATTTATAGGCCCGTCGGGAATGGCGCTTGTGGGTAACCTGCGTAATTTTCTTACCGCCACAGAGACAGTGGGTACTTTGGGTTTCCAGAATGGCGTGGTGAAATACGTGGTGGCACTCAAAGACGACGCCGAAGGTTTGCGTGGGTTCATTGCCACCGTTTTTTTGAGCCTGATTGTGGTGGTTTTGGTACTGGCGCTGTTGTTGTTTTTTTTGGCACAACCTTTCAGTACTGCCATTTTCGGATTGGGGAACGATTATGCCGACATATTCCGAATACTGGCAATCGCGCTGCCTTGGTATGTGGTGAGTGTGATGTTGATTGCGGTTATCAATGGTTTGGGGAAATTCCGCGAGGTAATCCGAATCAATATATGGGGCAACATTATCGGGCTCCTGATGTCGGCTTTGATGATTTGGAAGTGGGGTACTTTTGGTGCCTTGTTATCACTAGTGTTGCCGCCGGCTTTATTGTTTTTTATCAGCTTTTACTACATCAATAAGGAGATTCGATTTGTATCGATATTGTCAATTGCGGCTTTTGATGTGCAGGTGATTAAAAACCTCTCTGCATATTCACTGATGACTTTAGTGGCTGCGTTATGCGGACCGTTGGTTTTACTGGCTATCAGGAACAACGTGATTGTCAATCTGGGCATTGAACAGGCAGGGTATTGGGAAGCGATGAACCGATTGTCTACCTATTACCTGATGTTTATTTCGTCGATATTGAGTGTGTATTTCTTTCCGAAACTCGCTTTCGCCACAAGCGACAAGGCAACCAAAAATGTATTCAGGAGTTATTATACCGGCATATTGCCTTTGTTTGCGCTAGGTTTGGGTGTCCTTTATTTGCTGCGGTCTTTTATTGTGCACATGTTATTTACGCCCGAGTTCTTGCCGGTCACCGCGCTATTTGCATGGCAATTGGTTGGTGATGTGTTCAAGGCGGCTTCGCTCATATTGGGCTATCAGTTTTTTGCCAAGAAGCTCACGGTGGCCTTTATCGTTACGGAGTTGTTATCGTTGTCGCTGTTGTATGTGCTCAGCAGTTTGCTCATCGAATCACACGGGATTGAAGGCGTTGTGATGGCGCATGCTTTTACGTATTTTGTTTATCTGTTGGTGCTGGTTTGGTATTTTAGGAAAAGGCTGTTTTGATGACAGGATATTTTGCGATAGAGCAGGGTGCTTTTTTTGGAAATCGGTTCACAAAAGCCGGTTAACAAAATAGGTAGTTTTTCTAGACTATGGGTTTTGGCGAAAATTGTATTTTACCTTCAGGGAAGGGGCTGATGTATCCCTAAGAAAAAAAAAGAAATCTGAAAAGCAGAAATTCTACCTGCTTTGTTAATAGAAGCGTTTTCTCACGTTAGAAAATTCAGTCCTCTCAGCTTCACTGTCATTTCTCGCAATTCACTAATTTGTCAAAGCAAAAAAAAGGATGCCTTTCGAGCATCCTTTTCAATTGAGGTTCATTCTAATTATAGTGCAGTGATGATAAATTCACTACGTCTGTTTGCTTGGTGCTCTTCTTCTGTACATTGAACGCCGTCGGCACATTTGTTAACCAATCGGGTTTCCCCATAACCTTTTCCGGTCAAACGGTCGGCATTTACGCCGTTGGCTATGAGCCATGCAACGGTAGATTTTGCCCTTCTGTCAGACAATTTCTCGTTGTATTTGTGAGAAGCGCGGCAGTCGGTATGCGAACGTACGTCGATTTTCATGTTTGGATATTGCTTCATCACGTCGAGGATTTTCTCGAGCTCTAAAGCAGCGTCAGGACGGATGTTCCATTTGTCGAGGTCAAAGTAGATGATTTTGATTCCGAATGCCTTGGCCAAATCGTCGCCTACGGTCACCGGTTTTACTTTTTTCTCTAACTGGATCGGAAGATCGGTTTTCCCGGTAGTTTTAGAAATCGTGATTTTTTGCTCTTTGGTCTCGTAAAGCTCTCTTTCGGCTCTCACATAATAAGGTTTTCCACATTCTACAGTCCCCATGTCATAGAAACCTTTGTCATCAGACGTCACTTCTTTGAGTTTGTTGAACTTGTCGTCGAACAAAGTCACTTTGGTGTTGGCCAATACTTCACCGGTTTCCAGATCGGTTACGATACCTGAAAGCGTCTGCTCACAAACCAATTTACGGGTCTCGAGGAATTTGTAGATATCGTCATAACCTTGTCCGCCGTCACGGTTCGATGATAAGAAACCTTTACGGGTTTTGGTGTCGATCAGGTAAGCGAAATCATCTTTTGGAGAGTTCGCAGGCTCGCCAACGTTAATCGGCGCTGCAAAAGTACCGTCTTCCTTAAGCTTAGCCATGAAGATGTCGAGACCGCCAAGGCCGGGATGTCCGTCTGTGGCAAAATACAACTCATTTTCATCGGTCATCGTTGGGAACGTTTCTTTTCCTTCTGTATTGATGGTTGGGCCAAGGTTTTCGGGCGTTCCGTATGAATCACCGTTGATGCTCACTTTCCAAAGATCCGATTGCCCGCGTGTACCTTCCATATCAGAAGCGAAATACAAGGTTTTTTCGTCGGCACTCAAAGTAGGGTGTGCTACGCTGTGGTTGTTGCTGTTAAATGGCAATTCTGTAGCGTCAGACCATTTGTTGCCTTCAAGCAAGGTTGCCTTGTAAATCTTGAGCAAGGTAGTACGGCTGGCGTCTTTACCTTTTTTACCATTGTTGAAATTGTTACGTGTAAAGTACATCGTTTTACCATCTTTGGTGAAGATTGGCGTATCCTCGTGGAATCTTGAATTGATGTTCTTTGAGAATTTTACCGGAGCTCCCAATGCGCCTTCGGGGGTGTTTTCTGATGAATAAAGATTAAGGAAATACTGATTGCTCCATTTGTGTTTCTTTTGGGCAAAGTTTCCTGTATCGCGCGAAGAGGCGAAAACAACCTGGTTTCCGAAGAAAGCGGTACCGTAATCAGAGTACTTGCTGTTGATTCCGGCATCTTCAATCTTATACCGACCAGAATTGGCTTTGATCTCATCCATATAGTCCTGTTTAGACTTGTAGAGTTTTGCGCGTACATCGTCTCCCGATTTTTCGGCAAACTTGGCCATCATTTGGTCGGCTTTGGTATAATTCTTAACCGATTTCAGGGTTTGTGCATAACGGTAGTAGTACTCGGGATCGACGTCTGTGCCCATGGCAAACAATTCGTCGTACCATTTGTTGGCTTTGTCGAGTTCGGCATTGAAATAGTAGGCGTTACCCAATTTCATGAACATCTCGGCCGATTTGTATCCTTTGGCTGCAACGCGCTCGTAGGTTTTGGTCGCGTCGATATAGGCATACTTGTCGTATTGCTTATCGGCTTTTTTACCCCCGGCAGGCTGTTTCTCCTGAGCGAAGCCCACTGTGGCAATCAAACTCAAAAACGTTATAAATAGTATTGCTTTATTTTTCATGATGTTGCAGTTTTAGAAGAATCGAGGGGATATGATTTTGTTATAGTTGTTGAATAGTTCATATCGTAAGAA